>SDBU01005852.1_pt1 | contig 14596 bp, 18 predicted proteins | sample 2277071 | NCBI WGS metagenome assembly SDBU01 (sample SAMN10397929, study PRJNA504765) | marine sediment metagenome | isolation source: marine sediment core GS08_GC12, 126 cmbsf | place: Arctic Ocean: Gakkel Ridge, Loki's castle | collected 2008
TATAAGGTTACGTGCTGAAGATAGTGATTTATATTTAGGGGATTCAAGTGGTGAGCAGGTTTTAGTTTTGAGTGGAGGTGATGCCACATTTTCAGGCAACGTCGGAATTGGAACAACAAGCCCAGACTTTAAACTTCAAATAGATGGTAATTTTACATCTGAAACAGATTCTACAGATTCTATTGGAACTTCGGCAATAAAATGGTTGAGTGGATTTTTTGTAAACTTATTTGTTTCTGGGAACGTAACTGCAACAGGGAATATAACTTCTGCTAATGTTTTTATTCCTCAATATATTTTCTCTCACACTAACGCAACAATTCCTATTCTTAGTGCAGGAACTTGGACAAATGTGACCTTTGACCAAGAAGTAGCAGATATAAGTAATGGTATTTCTCATAATGCACTCGATTCAACAAACACCACATTTATGATTATGGAATCAGGAGTTTATGAAATTGATTATGATTTTGATGTTGAAGATACTTCTCCGAGTGCTTCGGACATTGATATTGCAGGTAGAATGATTTATACAAATGGAACAGAGGTTGTTGGTTCTGTTTTTGAGACAGATGTTACAAAGCAAGGAGTCTCTGCGGAAATCTCTCACGATTTTTTAGTAGAAGTAATTGCAGGAGACCAATTCGTTTTTCAATTTGTGGGTTCGGATGCTCAAGTTCAAATATCAACTCATGGAGCTTTCGGAGACCATCCTGAAAGTGCAACCATAGTTATAAAGAAAATATCGAATTAAAATGAATAAAAAGAATTTAATAATAGTTGGATTGATTATGCTCTTAGTACTGATAGGAGGAATTTATGCTTATAACAAAGTTCAGGAAACTTCTTATACTATTGGATTCAATGACGCGACTTTAACTATCAATAAACAAATAATAAGTAATTTAGTTCAAAATGGATTTATAACAATCTATGTTCCAATAAATGAAACGACGGCTCAAAGAGTAATACTCGTTCCATCACAACAAAACTAAAATGAAAAGAATATTTGTATTACTAATCATGGGATTATTCTTAATTAGTTTGGCTTCTGCAACTTCAATAGGAACAATCAAACAAGGAGATTCGATTGAGTTAATACAAACTTGTGCGTCATGCACATACAATAATGTAACAACAATAATCTTTCCAGATGGAACAATAACAACATTGAATGTTGAGATGGATAAAGACGGAAGTTTCTACAATTATACTTATGATGATGCGACTGCTCTTGGGGAATACTTGGTAAATGGTATTGGAGATGTTGGTGCAGTAAATACTACTTGGGTTTATAGTTTCAATGTATCTCCATCTGGTCAGAGTGGAAATGAAAATACAATATTCTCAATATTCATAATCTTATTTATAGTTGGATTGAACTTATTATTCTTCTTTAATAAAAATATTCCCTTAACAATATTAACTGGAATGATTGCCATGTTCTTAGGAGTCTACTTAGTAACTCAAGGAATAATAATTTACAGGGACAACTTAACTAATTATATTGCCTATGTTGTTGGAGGAATAGGATTTATTACTGCTATCTGGGCGGCTTTGGAACAGTTTGATGTTCTTTAATCTTACATCAGATATTTAAAGAGTATATTCATACATATTTTATGGATACACTAAATAATCAAATGAAAAAAGAACTTTTCCCAAGATGGTTAGAATTATTCAATTTTATGGGAATAATGATGCTTGGATTTGTCATGGTAATTGTATATGCAGAATTTATGTCTCCAGCACTTAGTAACTATTCTCAATTTATAAGATATTTCATTTCAACATTTTTTTGTCTTGGACTAATATCTTTTATGATAACATTGATAAATATATTCGTTGCAAGGGAATTTAAAAAATCACAAGGAGATAAAAGAAATGAGTAAATTATATTATTTGAATTATTTTGTGTTTGCATTATTTATTTTTGGAATAACATTTGGTAATCTTCCAGAGAATATAAACAATTTAGCAGTTATAAGTTCCATAATTCTTGGAGTTTCATTATGTTCAGAATCAGAATCTAAAAAATCACAAGGAGGTCAAAATGGCAGAAGATAAAAAAGACTTTGTAGTTGTTCAAGAACTTCCACAGGTTTCTACAAGACAAGTTTCAGATGGAGACAAGGAATATGATTTAGTTACAGTCCCAGAAGCACTAAAAGAAATTCTTGAAACAGTTAGAGAAATAAAGAAAGGAGTAACTGGTTAAGATGATTCGTGGGGTATTCAAGTTAGGAAACGGAGAGATTACAGAAGTTATTGTTAGGGGAACAGAATTATTATTTTTTGATACTTCTTCTGGAACAATGACAAATATAGCAGGACTTAAATTAACAAAGTCTGGAGTTGTAAAAGAATTCCCAGACTTAGAAAATGATGACGACTGGAGGATTAAAGTGATTGAAAGATTCAAAGATAAAATAAAAGAATATAAGAATGAGGATGAACGAATGAATTATGTAAGAAGTGAATTAGAGAAACAAGGTTATCAGGGAATTTTAAAACAACGGGCTGGATGGAGACCAAAGCGATTTAATTAAGATGAAAAATAATATAAGAGAAAGATGCAGTTCATGTGGGGTATTTACTGGTAAGAAACTTCATAATTGTGAAGAAGTAATAAAAAAAATAAGTTTATCTTTGATAGGAAATAAAAGACATCTTGGACACAAGCATTCTGCGAAATCAATAAAAAAGATAAAAGAAGCAAGGAAAAGACAAATAATAACTAAAGAACATAGAGATAAAATTAGTAAAAAGATGAAAGGAAGAAAATTATCCGAAAGTCATATTATGAGTTTGAAAAATAAAATATTTTCAAATGAACATAAAAGAAAGTTAAAGGAGATTGCAAACTCGAATCCTAATCATGGAATGAAAGGAAAAAAACAAACTAAAAAATGGTTAGAGATGAGAAAAAACTTGGTTATTCCAAAAAAAGACACATCAATAGAAATTAAAATTCAAAACTTCCTATCTTTACTACATATAGAATATCTTACTCATAAATACATCTCGGAGATTACTCATTCCTACCAATGTGATATATTAATTCCTGAACAAGAAACAGAAGGCATAATAATACCACAAAAAACAATAATCGAAGCAGATGGATGCTATTGGCATGGCTGTCCTATTTGTAAATTAAAAGTAAATGACAATATTTTAAAACAAATAAAAAAAGATAAGATAAGAACACAAGAACTTCAGGAGAAAGGTTTTAGAGTAATCAGACTTTGGGAGCATGAGATTAAGAATATCAACTTAGATAACTTAAAGCAGAGGTTTGAATGAACTGGGACTCCGTAATAAGTGCAGTAATATTAGTCTTTATAGGATTAATAGTATGGTCAAGGATTAGCAAACAAACAATGAAAGAAACAATATTAGACATACGCGATTTAATCAGAGGAAAAGGCGAAGATGTAGAGGATGCTGTGGAGGGTGTAGTAGTCTATGAGTGAGTCCTATACTGAAGAAGAGGTGAAAGCATACGGAGAAGAAATAGTAAGACAATCCTCTGAAACAAAGAACAATCTTCATACATTTTTAACAAGAGTAATTCAAGATGAAAATACAACAAAGACTGGAAACCTTAGCGATGAAGAATTAGGATTATCAAGATTACCAGTTAGAAGTTTAATGGAACTTGAATTATTCTGTCGTGATATTTGTGCTGATGATGGATGGGCAGATTATTTTAAAAAATCAGGTGAAATTCAAAAGGCATCATCACTATCTAAGGATGGATTCCTTCTAAAGTTGTCAGTTACAAATAAGAAAGAATTAGCAGATGTTACCCCTGAAAGAAAGAAGAAGAATAAGGGATGGTTCCGAAAGGGGGATTCAGCAGAATCATAAGGAGGTAAAATGGAAGAAATAAAACCAATGAAAGTTGATGATAAAGTAGAAGAGAAACCTTTAGTCGAAGAAGTAAAAGAAAAGAAACCTTTAGTCGAAGAAATAAAAGAATTAAAGCAATTCAAGAATGAAGTTATTGCAGGTAACTTAAAAACAAGTAAGATGAGAATTCCAAGAAAAGCAAGGGTAAGAAAGAGACATTTAAAGAGAGGTTACATTGGAATACTTAGGATAGATGAGAACAAAAATATTACTGGAGAGAAACAAAGAATTTCAGGTTCTGCTTATACTACATCAGATGGAATTACTCACGCATTAAATTTAGATGACATAGTATGGTGGGAAGGAAGGTTCCCTATCATTTGGCAACCATCTTGGAGAAATAATCCAGTTAATTTCTTAAAAGGATTAGAAAAAAATGAAACTCATGGGCAACCATATATCAAAGCAAAGATGTTGGCAGATGTAATTAAAGTGAAAGCAAAAGGTGGGAGTATAGTAATCTGGTTTGTTGTTGCAGGAGTGGCGTTGTTTGCAATTAATTACCTAACAGGAGGAAGTCTATTCGGGTAAAGATGAGTTTAAAAAAAAAGGAATGGATTCCTTATGGGAGAAAAGCAGAATCAGTAGAGATAAATGTGAAAGATAACCAGAACCAGACGATTGATTTTTTTAAATTATACAAGGGAAAGACAAGAGACACAAAGAGAATAGTGGAAAAGATAAGAGAAAGATATAATTTTGACTTCAATCCAAAAGTAGAAGTGGAAGAAGAGAAAGAAGATGCTTGGATAAAGAAAGGTGCAGACTGGTGACATCAGATATATAAATAGGAAGTTACTTGTAATTCCATGAAGTTAAAAGACTTTGTTAATTTGACAAAGAATAAGAAGAACAACCAGATAAATCTTAGTATTAAAAAAACAGAATTAAAAAAAGTTAATCTAAGTATTAAAGATATTCTCAAACTTGATGTTCCGTTAGTAAGTAAATTAAATAAATTAAAAGAACTTGAATCAAAATGGTAACAATAGCAGAAGTTAAATCACAAATAACAGCAGGGAAGCAGAGTATTCAGGAACAGCGACAGCAAATTCAAGAGAAGAGAGGACAAGCAGAGAAAGTAAGAACACAAATAACAAAACAGGAAAGAAGTATTCCAGTTCCAACTCAGAGAACATTGAGGGGTGGAGGATTATTTTCTGGACTTGAGGGAAGGAAGAGAAGACAAATACTTAAATCCGCTAAAGAATCGTTAGGAAGAGAAAAAAGGAAGGTTGGAGTATTTACAGGAGAATTAGAAAGATTTGAAAAAGAAGAGTTGAGTCCTTATGAACGGTCGATAAAACAAGCAGAAAAAGAAGTTGCTTCTTATGAACAACAGAAGGCGGAATACGAACAGCAAAAAGCATTGTATGACTATGGACATAAATTGGGTTCAACTGGTAAGTTTATTCCAAATCTAAAAGGATTAGCTAAGCAAGGTTATCAAGATGCCGTAAACAGAGTAGCTTATTATTCTCAAGTGAGTAAACCAACATACGCACCATTTACTCCAATCAAACCTTTAGACATTGACTGGTCAAATATAAAACCATCAGATATAACAGTTGGAGGAAAAACATCAGAACAGATAGTAACAGAACTTAACAAGCCGAAAATCTATTCTCCAAGATTAAGTCTTCCAGTTCCAAGAGACTTGAGCAGGACAGAAGTATTAAAGAGTTTCGCCCCATTGAGGAAATTGAATGTTTTCCAAGCAACAGCATTAACAAGAAGATTAACAGGATTCGCAACAATTCCATTCAAAACAACTGGAAGTCCAGTTAGATATACTAAAATAACAAGTTTATCTTCAAGAGGTCATCAACCTTATGCAAGTAATCAAATAAGAAGACCATCAATGAAGATACGAGTAAGAAATGTTCAAGAAGCAAAGAAGATTCCAATCAAGACTGATATGGATTTCTTTTCTACAAAAAAGGTTAAAACTAAATCTACAAAAGGGAAGAAGAAATCAATCTGGGATTTGTAAATGGCAATCCCACAACTTCCGAGGGTAAATATAAAGTATAGTCCTCAGTTTAAACCAATTAATTTAAGTCAAAAGGAAATACAAAAGAGATTCTCACAAATACAAAGTAAGCCATTAGATATTACTATCCCTCAACAAGGATTGCCAGAAGTATCAGTAACCAGAGATGTTGGTAGGGAAATAAGTAGTGCCTATAAAAAGGTAACAGACATTGGCTTTGGAGGGAGGGCAACTGAAAGATATGACCCACGAGTTGGTGCTTATGTTTCTACATCTCCAAGTTATGGAAGGGGTTCTACTTCTGTAACAGGATTTCCAAGTATAGAAGAATCAAGAAGAATAAGGGAAGCAAAGATTAAAGGAGGAATTTTTGACAGACCTACTTCTGAAGTAATTGCTGCGAAAAAAAAAGGAATGGAAGCATACACCAAATACGAAATAAAGTCAGAAGAATTAGGAGTAGCATCTAAAAAAATCACAGAATTAGAAAAAGAATTTGGTTCAAAGATAAAAAGATTAGAAAAAGGAAATATTGAGGGAGAATATTGGACAGGTTCTACAAAAGATTATAGGGAATATGAAAAGCTGACTGAAGATTACAATAAAGAATTAGAGGGATATGGAAAGAAGGTTGAGGAAGTAAAGAGTATCTCTGGAGTAAAAGAAGGAAAAGAAGGACTACTATACTTTGAAGAAGAGAAGATACCTGTTAGTCTTCCATTCTTCAAAGATAGAACATTATTTGAAGTTCCTGCTTCAAGTTTAACAGCAGGTTCTAAAGGAGGGTTATATGCACAGGTAGCTTCAGAAGGAGTAGGAAAGGTTGGAACTGAATTATCAATAGCAGGAGGAGAACTTTTAAAGAGTTGGACTGGAAAAGTATTTGATGTTACTGGAAAATCTGATGTGGTATCTCCAAGATATTATGGAAAGAAAATCGGAGAAGTAATAAAGAGACCATCAATCCTATTCGACAAATTCAAGTTTAGAGGAACTGGAGGAGTTATTTATGATTTGAAGGAAGGGGTAGCAAGATTAGCAACAGAAGAAGATTTTATTAAACCAGATTTGAAAAGTACTATTCCATCAAGTTCTATAATAACAAAACAAGAAGCACAAGAAGCGGCAAGACTAACAGGAGAAACTGCTATAGGTTTTGGAAAGTATCTTATTCCTTATGCCGGAGGAGTATTTTTCGCAGCAGATGTTGAAAAGCAAGTAAGACCTTATGATTATAAACCAGTTGAATTTGCAAAGGCAGAACCTCTTCAGGCAGGATTATTGGGTGCAACATTTCTTGGAGTAGGAGCATTGAAAGGTTATAAATATTTGAAAACTCCACAAGTATTAAGGTATGGAGATGAGATAGTATTAACAACGAAAGGACAAAGATTATTTGGAGGAAGATTAAGACTTGATTTTAAAGAAGGAGTAACTTATGCTCCAACAAAGGGAAAACTTAGAATACAAAGACAACCAGTAGGAAAAGGACAAGTAGTTGAATCTATAAAAGATGTAAGACCACAAGTATTATCCTTATCTGATGAACCAACAAGAAAATTATTAGAAACTTTTATTACACCAATAAAAGATACTAAAGGATTTGCAAGAGAAATAGTAGGTGGAGAGAAAGCAATAGTTTCTAAACCAATGCCAAAGAGATTTGAATTTTCTTTATTCGATAGAGGAACTGTTCTAAAATCAGGAGTTAAAATAAAATACAAACCTTCTGGAGAAGAAATAATCTTTAGGGGATTAAGTCCATATACAAAAGCAGGTAAAATAGAACGAGCAAGAGTATTGGATGAATTTTCAAGTCTTGGAATTAGCCCAAAGAAGGCAAAACCAATGATAGCATTGAAACAACCAAGAGTAATTGAATCAAAATCAGATATAAAAGGATTAGTCATTGAAGGAGAGACTGGAGTTAGATTAAGATTAAAAGCAGATGAAGTAACAACACTTCAAAAATATGAATTTGCTGATAGATTTGGAACAATAAAATCAAGAGGAGGAAAACCAATAATAAGAACAAAAGAATTAGAATTAACCCCTTCAGGAAAATCATTAACAGAAGGTGAGCCAATATTTAGTGGAACATTAGTTCAGACAACTCCATCTGCAAAATTAGGTAAAAGAACTGAAACATCTGAGATATTCCAAGCAGTAAAGAAAACAGGAGAAACAGAAATTCTATTAGCACCAAAAAGTCCAGCATCTCCTGTAGTAGAAGTAGAATTATTCAAGCAAGTAGATGTATCAAAAAGGGTAATCCCAAAGAAAAGAGCTACTGATGTCGGAACAGGAGATATTATGATAAGAAAACCGATAGATAGGGAAATAATAGATTTGGATGAACTATCAGGATTAAAAAAAGATGTTGGACAAATACCAAGAATTGGAGAAGGAAGTTCAAAACAATTCTTAAAAAGTCTTTACAAACAAGATATTGTGGCAACAGGATTAGGTGCAATTAAACCTATTAGTAAAATAACTAAGCCAACAAAAGCATTGGAAACAATATCAAGAACAACTTCACCAAAAATAGAAAGCGTTTGGGCAGGAACTGGATTGTATGAAAGGTCAGCAGGTGGAACTGGTATTACAGTTGGGTCTGGAGAAATAGCACCAACACAACTTCAAGGATTTAGTCTTAGTTCTTCTTTAAGTTATGATGGAGGTCAGAGAATATTTGAAGCAACAAAATTTGATTCAGTAGTTGTGACAGCACCAAAGATAAAATCAATTTTAGATATTAAACCAGCAACAAGACTTTCCCAAGAACCATTTGCTAAAGTAATAGAATCAACAAAACTAAGTAGCAAGGAATTAGTAAAAGAAAAATTAGAAACAAGACAATTAGAAAGACAAGCGACAAGACAGATTTCAAAAACAATCCAAGCCCAAAAAGGATTATTAACAACAACACAAGTTGTAAAACCACCAAAACCACCAAAAATAAAGACTCCAAAAATTAAAAAGTCTTTCCCAAAGTTTTCACTAAAAGAAACTGAAACAAAAGAGATACCAATAGAAGAAGATTTGTTCGGAGCATTTGTAAGAAAAGGAGGAGAAGATATTAGTATTGGAAAATTCACAACAGAAAAATTAGCAGAGAAAACTTTATTCAAAACATTAAGAACTGAATTAAGAGCAAGTGGGTTCATCTCAAAAGGAGGAAAAAAGATTGATGTCAATTTATTTGGGACAGAATTCGTGAGAGGAAAGAAAGACCCATTCAGGATAGTGGAACCTAAAAGAAGAAGAATTAAAAGGGGAACAAGCGAGATTTTCCAAATACAACAAGCAAGAGGAAAAAGTGTGAAGAGGAGATTCCTATGATATGTAAAAAGTGTAATAAGAAACATGATGGAAGTTTTGGAAATGGATTATTTTGTTGTATGAATTGTGCAAAAAGTAGAATACTAAGTATAGAAACAAAGATAAAAATAAGTGAAGGATTAAAAAAATCATATAATGAAGGAAGAAGAAGTAGAATAAAATCAGAAGAATCAAAAAATAAATTAAGTTTAACTTTGAAAAAACAATATAAGAATGGAGAAAGAAAATCTCCAATGTTAGGAAGGCATCATACAATTAAAACAAAGGATAAATTAAGTAAACTTTTTCTAGGAAAAACTTTTAAGGAAAGATATAACAAAGAAAAAGCAGATATAATAAGAAAAAAGATTAGTAAATCATCGAAAGGTAGAGAACCTTGGTGTAAAGGTTTAACTAAAGAAACTGATGATAGAGTAAGAAAAATGAATGAATTAAAAAAGGGTTCAATTCCTTGGAATAAAGGATTAACGAAATATAATAATGATATATTAATGAAGATTAGTGAAAATCAAATTGGAAGAAAATGTTCAAAAGAAACTATAAAAAAAATAAGTAATTCTTTATTAGGATTAACTGGGAACAAAGCAAGAAATTGGAGGGGTGGTATTGCATATGAACCATATGATAAAGGTTTTAATAACAATTTCAAGAGACTAATTAGGAAAAGGGACAATCAAATTTGTATGCTTTGTTTGATACATCGGGAAAGATTAAATAAATCCTTATGTGTTCATCATATAAATTATGATAAGAAAATGTCTATACCAGAAAATTGTATTAGTTTATGTAATGCTTGTCACATGAAAACTAATGGAAATAGAAAACATTGGAGTCCATTCTTCCAATCATTATTATCTGAAAAATATAATTACCAATATGAAAATAATCTTCCTATAATAAATTTGGAGGTTAAGAATGATAAGTAAAAAAGGTTCGGCTGCCCTCGTCTACATTATGCTCGGAATAGTATTCTTCTTATTAGGAATGGCTTTAGCACCTGCTCTAACAGGAACATCAAACGAATCAAGAGAGGAAATGCACTGTTCTTGGACTAACATAACAAACCAAGACAAAGCAGTATGCACACAATTAGATGTTATCTCGCCTTTTTATATAGCAATACTTTTTGGACTAAGTGGAATCATCCTTAGTCGGGTTGTAATGTAAAATGATTAAAGGAAAACGAGGAAGCATATATTTAGGATTAGCAATAGCATTGTTTCTTTTCATAACTGGAGTTTTAATACTCCCATTTGTTACAGATGATGTGACTTCTACAAGAACAGCACTAAATTGTGCAGGAGCAGGAATTTCAGCAGGAACAAAACTGAGTTGTCTATTCGTTGATTCACTCACGCCTTATTACATATTTTTCTTCACAACATTAGCATTAGGATTGTTGGTCGGAGGTGGTCGATGAAATTTACAGAAGAACATAAAAGAAACATAAAGAAGGCAAAAGAAAAGATTAAGGGAAAAACATATGAACAAATATATGGCAAGAAAAAATCTATGGAGATAAGAGAGAAATTAAGTATCTCTCAGATGGGAAGAATATCTCCAAATAAGGGAAAACCTGCATGGAGTAGAGGTTTAACAAAAGAAACTGATTTAAGAATAAGAAAGATTAGTGAAAAATTAAAGGGAACCATCATACCAGATTCAGTAAAAGAAAAATTAAGTAAGATACATAAGGGAAAACATTATTCATCAAGAACAGAATTCAAGAAAGGACATAAAACTTGGATAACTGGAGTTGGACATAGTGACGAGACAAAAAAGAAAATAAGTCTAATACACAAGGGTAAGAAAATTAGTCAAGAAACCAGAAGAAAGATGAGTCTTTCACGAAGAGGTAAGGTTAATCTTAAAGAAAAAAATGGTAGTTGGAAGGGTGGAATTGCCTTTGAACCATATACACCAGAATTCAATCAAAGATTCAAAAATGTAGTAAGGAAAAGAGATAATCAATTATGTATGAGTTGTGGTATTCACAGAGAGAAGTTAAAGAGGGCATTAGATATTCATCATATAAATTATGATAAAAAGATGTCTGTGCCTGAAAATTGTATCAGTTTATGTAGGAGTTGTCATAGTCTTACTCAATTCCATAGAGAATACTGGCAAAAACTTTTCCAAGATAAACTAAAAAGATTATACAGTTATGAATATGAAAGTGACGGTTGTATCATAGTAAAAATTGGAGGCGGCAGATGAAAAAACTATTATTCAGTATAACAATTATTCTTTTTATGATTGTTTTAATCGGAAATGTCTCGGCTATTGGTTGGGATAATCAAGTAACTTATGATAAAGGTTCAAATGGCAATTCAGATTTGAAAGTTGGTTTCAAGAATTGGTTTGGACTTGGAACTGATTATGGAACTGCTGAATTGAAGTCTCATAGTTCAGTTGAAGAAATTAAAAGATTTGGATTTGGAAAAGAAGAAGTTGTTATGTGGTATAATTTTAAGTTTAATGAATTATATAAAAATGGATTGGGAGAAGTTGTTTTTATTGATATGAAAACTGGTGAAGAAATTGATAAAGAATATGAGTTTGTTATTTGGAAAGAAATTGATGTTCCAAATTATATTCAAGATTGTGAAATAGAAGTTTTAAAAAACAAAACAGAAGTTAAAAGGTGTACAACAATACAAGAGGGAATAAAGAAAGAATTTCAATGGGTTGAATATAAAAGTTTAGATATTCTTGAGGGTAATTCAAGAATTGGATTAAAAACTTATGTTGGAAAAGATGATTGGGTTGATGGAGTTTGGGAAATTGCTGGGAAGAAAGTAAAAAAGCATATTACCTGGGCAGGGGATATAGAAAATGGATTAATCTTTTATTATGAATTTGATGAAGGAGGTGGGGCAATTATTGATAGTCATGGCGATTTTAATGCAACTAATATTGGACCAGCATCAAGTACAATAGGGATTGTAAATGGTGCTTATGATTTTGATGGAGCAAGTGATTATATTCAAACAGATAATAATATTCAAGCATTAAACGATTTTACTTTTGCTATGTGGATTAATCCCGATTTATGGGAAGTAAATGACCACACTATGTATACTACTGGATATAATGATGCAAATAGTTTTATGCTTATTGGGGCAGAAGGGGGAAATCGTATGGGTTATACTGTTGGTGGAAGTTGGTATACAAATTTAGCACTTGAAACACAAATAGGAGAGTGGACTTATTTAGTAGTTACTCGCGACGGAACAAACGGGACTTTTTATATTAATGGAACGATTGTAGACACTCGACCAATTTCAAATACACAAATACCAATTCATCTTCATGATATTGGGTGGTCATCTGTTTCAGCACCTGCAACTGGTTATTTTGATGGAAAGATAGACGAGGTTATGGTTTTAAACAGAAGTTTAAGTGTGGAAGAAGTTGAGTTTTTGTACAATAATGGAAATGGTGTTGCTTATGGAGATGATTTAATTGGATATCTTATTATAACATTAGGAAGTCCTGTAAATAATACAAACTTTACAATTTCAAATCCAACAATTTCATGGAATGCTATATCATCAGATTCAACAATAGAGATAGTAAATTCCACAATGGATATAACATTCCATAACGGAACTCTCGCATACTCATCATTTAATAATTCTGGAATTGAAGGAATTTATAATGCAGTTCCAACTCTAGCAGATAGTAATAATTATAGTTGGAATGCTTATGCCTTTGGGAACGATTCAGTAGTTTATACTTCAAGCAATGGAACATTGTTTTTTAATATTGATACGACACTTCCAATATTAAACTTAACTAATCCAGAAAATGAAACTTATATAACGGAATACGCAACAGAAGATTCAACTTCAATACACTTGAACTTCACAGCATCAGATTTGAATTTAGATACTTGTTGGTTTACAAATATATCTTCTGGAAGCAATGAAACGGTTGCCTGTAATACAAATGTCACATTCGTAGTTCCATATAGTCAATATACCTTTTATGTATTTGCTAATGACACAATAGGAAATGAAGTGGCATCGAATGTAACAGCAACATTTGATTATGGTATCCTTGAAGAAGAATCATTTTTTAATGATGAAACATTTGATACTGCCTTAGAAACTTTCACAATAAACATATCTACAAACGGAACAGTCCCAGCTTTCGGAAAATTAATCCATAATGAAACATCATATATCGGAGCAACTATAACACAATATGGAAATACTTTTAATATAAGCCAGTCAATAGATATTCCATTAAAGAATTCAACATCAGAGAATGTTACATTCTTCTTTAATTTTACTCTCTCTGGGGTGGAATATTCAACAAGCAACTTAGTTCAGAATATAAGTCAGTTAGTATTCTCTCAAACAAATGCAACCTATCCAACACAAGTATTAAATATAACATTCCAAGATGAAAATACCTTAGGAAATATAAATGCTTCAATTCCAACATCAACATTTATTTATTGGTTGGGTTCAGGATTAATAAATAAAACATATACTTTTGTCAATAACACAGACAATGACTTTTATGAGTTTAGTGCGACATCTGGAGGAAGGTCATTGAATGTTATCCCATCTCTACAATATAGAAGAGTAAGTGATTACCCCCAGAGAATTTGGCAACCAGCAACTCAAATATATAATACAACTATAACAAATCAAACACTCTACTTATTAGGAACTACGGATGGAATATTTGTAACTTACCAAGTAGTTAATACCTTAGATACAGTTATTTCAGGAGTTTCTACAACTGTTACAAGAACTGTTTTAGGAGAGACAATTCTCGTTGGTAGTGGTTCAACTGATGGAGCAGGATTAGTAACTTTCTGGGAAAATCCAGATTTTCAGCATATCGCAACATTCACAAAGACAGGTTATGATGTTAATGTATTTACACACTTCCCAACACAAGCAACTTACACAATTACTTTAGGAGCGATTTCAACTCCAACAGACGATTGCTCTCAAGGAATTATTCAAACAATAAATCCTAATCGAAATTTCCTATGGGAAAACACGACTTATGATTTCAATTATACAGTATTAAGTAATTATTGGAATTTAACTGGTTTTCAATTCACTCTTACTCATTCAAACGGAACACTACTTGGTTCAGATTCTTCATTAATAAATGGAACAACAATAGGGGTTAATGGAATTAATTCCTCTATTGCGAATGCAACAGGATTCAGTTCAATACTTATGACCTACCTTTATGAAATAGACCCTGTTGATTCAGATACTTGTGGACAAATCGTAGGAACCAGAGTTTGGTTAATACAAACAACAGCAGGGACAAGTTTCGGTATTGCATATCTAATCAGCAATATGAATACTTACATAT
>SDBU01005853.1_pt1 | contig 14595 bp, 13 predicted proteins | sample 2277071 | NCBI WGS metagenome assembly SDBU01 (sample SAMN10397929, study PRJNA504765) | marine sediment metagenome | isolation source: marine sediment core GS08_GC12, 126 cmbsf | place: Arctic Ocean: Gakkel Ridge, Loki's castle | collected 2008
TTTTGCCCATATTTTCGGAGGTCCGGGATGCTATCCCGGTGATAGCATTCAGAAACTTCGTCAAGAACTCGGTGGTGAGATTGAACCAAAGTATTTGTTAGACGTACAGATGTCCGACCCCAACAATGCAGACGCATACAAGTCCATTACAGATGCGATTCAGCACCATAAAGAGAATAGAGGGCGTTTTGTTTATGTTCAAACACCAGGAATTTTTGAATGCCTCAATGGGGTATTTGGAATAGAAAATCACCTCCGCTATTTAGCTCAGTTTGAAGATGACCTCCATGAAGTCTACCGTCGTCAGGCAGAGTGGAACAAGGTGTTTGCAAATAACTGCATTGACTTAGGTGTGGATATGATTCATGTCTCAGATGATTGGGGCAGCCAGAAGACTTTGATGTTCAGTCCTTCGACGTGGTGGAAACTGATTTATCCTTACCACAAAATTACATGCGATGCCGTTAAAAGCAGAGGAACATACTTGAGCCTTCACTGCGATGGCAACTTTTTGTCAGTAATTGATGGAGTGATTGACCTGGGATATGACGTTGTGCATCCGTATCAGGAATCCGCAGGCATGGATTTACAAGAATTCAAAAACAACTATATGGACTCATTAGTTGTTATGGGAGGACTCGACGTACAAACAACCATTGGATTTGGCAAACTGGATTTCCTAAAGTCTGAGATAGAAAGAATTCTCCGCATGTTCTCTGATGGAGGGTTGTTGTTTTGCACAACTCATTTTGTGCAAAATCACTGTACAATTGATGAGCTTACGTTTGCTTTTGACACGATATACGAACTCTCCCGCGAAGTTTGTAAAACATAGAAGTGAACGAATTACGAAGTACGAAGTACGAAGTACGAATTACTCCACGCATGGTTTCGATACGGCTTCGTTGGTTTCGATACTGGTTTCGATACGCTACGCTACTCAACCCAAGTCCGCTACTCAACCCAAGCCTCAACCCGACGGAATGCGGGAGCTTCCTTGTCAATATTAACTCTATAAGGGATTTATGAAAAGGACGGTTTGAATATGAAATCAGTAATTCCCAACATATATTTTTTCGACTTTACCTTCCAAGCTCCGAAGAGGGTGTCGCCGATTCAAATTGATGGCAATCTGGACGATTGGAGCGCGCGCCAGTTGGTCCCCGACCTCATGCACCTGAGAGGCAATAGTCCGTTCGCGCACGTTTACTTTTCCTGGGACGATGACAATATCTATATCGGATTGAATGTGACCGGCAAAAAGAAGCCGGTGGATGTGGATAATGTGAGGTTCTGGCGGAAGGACTGCTTGGAGGTATGGATAGACCTCAGAAACGATAAAACTCAACATAGATATAGCGAACACTGCCACCACTTCTTCCTTCTTCCCAAGGGACGCAAGGAAAACGGAGAACTCGCGACTGCCGGGGAATGCAGACAACCGGGCAGGCAGATACAGGAAACTATACTCAATCACGAGGAAATAGAGGTAGCTTCAATTATGGGGCGGCGAGAATATTCTCTTGAATCGCGAATACCTAAAAGTTTATACCCACCTATGACCCCATCGACCATCCTGTCATTGGGTTCAACTATAACATAAACGATGTGGATAGGCAGGGGCAGTGGTGGAGCTGCGGACCTGATTTTCCACGACATACTGACCCTAGCACATGGGGACATACTGACCCTAGCACATGGGGCTCTATTGAATTAATCAAATAGTTACTGTCAGACAACATCTCACACTTGAAGAGCACATGAGAGAAGTCTTGGAATGAGGAGATTGATATGATTAAGCTAACACATGAAGCGTTCGAGAAGGCCAGAGTGTTTGTCCACAAACAGGCGCGGCCTTTGGAGCGGTGTCTTTTCTCGTATTATTTCCGAGAAGGTTCAATAGAGGATGTATTTGCAGAACTGGCAAAGTACCAGAATTCTGATGGCGGCTTCGGCAATTCTTTAGAGCCGGATGTGCGGCTGCCAGATTCCTCTGCCATCGCGACGACTATTGGTCTGCAGATTCTCCGAGAACTCAATGCACCTGAAGACCATCCTATTGTATGGGATGTGATTCGTTACCTGCTAGACACCTACGATTCTGAGTACGAAGTGTGGCAGATTATTCCCAGTAACGCTAATGAGGCACCGCATGCTCCCTGGTGGCAATACACCGAAGACCTGGCGAAACAGTGGGGAGAATTTTTAGCGAATCCGCGGGCGGAAATTGTGGGCTACCTTTACGACTATTCCGAACTGGTTCCCACAAATCTTTTGGACAGGCTTACCATCGCGGTTTTGTCGCACCTTGACAGCCTGCCCGATTCAATGGAGATGCACGACCTCCTATGCTATGTTCGCCTAGCGGAAACGCAGACGCTGCCGAAAGATGCGCGGACAAAGATTCTTCAGAAACTCAGACAGACTGTTGATTGCGTCGTAGCCAAGGAGCCATCCGATTGGGAAAAATATGGACTGAAGCCTTTGACTGTTGTAGCCTCGCCTGATTCACCTTTTGCCACAATGCTTGCTAAGGAGATTGACCTGAATCTGGATTACGAAATTGACCACCAGCGGGAAGACGGTTTTTGGACGTTGAATTGGTCTTGGGGAGATGCTTTTCCGGAGGCATGGAAAGATACCGAGCAGGAGTGGAAAGGGGTTCTTACCGTGAGGGCACTCAGGGTATTTCAGAATTTTGACCGTCTTGAATCGTAACAGGAACGTTTACACAATAATGAAGAAGTCGCCGAACCGGAGTGCGAAAACTTTGTTTTCGCTGGCGACGCAGTCGCCATATTAACAGACTCGGCGAAAATTGACTTGTTTTTTTGCATCTGCCTGTGCCTGCCTGTGCTGAAGGCAGACAGGCTGAAAGCAGACAGGTGGTAGTATTCGCAAAAAAACATAAAATTGAATTTTCGCACTCCGATGAAAGTACCTGGTTGAAATTTGGTGATAACATAAATGAATCAATATGATGCAATCCTATTTGATGTCGGCGATACGTTGTTGATTCGCGAACCGCCGGATTGCGATATTCTGGCAGAGCGTTGCCGAGAAGCTGGTTTGTTACTTGAACGAGCCACTGCACGCCGCGCGTGGAAACAGTCGGAAATTTGGGCAGGTGAACAGATTTTGCGGGAAATACATGGCGCGCCAAGAATGCCCGATGAAGAATTCCATCAGCACCTCGATTTCATCGCGTTACGAACTGCTTTCAATGACAAGACAGCCGATGAGGTCTGGTGTTTGACCGCTTACCTCCAAAAAATCCCACGGCGGAAGCAGGCTTGGATGTTGGGAAATGGCGTCCATGAGACATTGACGAAGCTAAAAGAGATAGGGTTCACTTTAGGAATTGTTTCAAACTTTGATGAGACATTGCCCAATCTCTGTGATGAATTTGGTCTGACGCCGTACTTCAATACCATCGTTGCATCATCCCTCGTTGGTGTAGAAAAGCCTAACCCAGAAATCCTGCGAATCGCTTGTCGTCGGCTCGGCGTCAGTCCATCAGTATCGCTCTACGTTGGTGACCATTCCTTTGATGTACTTTGCGCGAAGGAAGCCGGAATGTCAGTGGCCTGGCTATGCGAACCGTCAGATGTGCTCCCAGAGCAGATACCGTATCAGCCAAATTATCGTATATGTTTGATTACCGATATTATATCAAGTATTACATAGAAAGAAGAAACCAGTATGAAAATTGAATATTGGGATTTGGCAAACGCAGGTGAACTAGCTCACATCTACAATGAGCAACTTGCAAAAGTTCCGCATTGTTATCCCGTATCGCCGGAAGAATTTGAAATCGGGATTCGCTATCGGAAAGATGCTGACGAACCTTATGAAGAGTTACATTCGGAAAAGATTATTGTCGGTGAGGAAAACGGCAAAATAGTTGGTTTTGCCAATGCTGTCATGGTAGAAACCGAAAAAGATGGACAGAGGAAGGATAAAGGGCTTATCCGCTTTTTGACCTATCAGCCCGGTTATCGCTCTGTTGGGCAGGCTATTTTGGCAGAGTCCGAGAGGTATTTGCGTGATTTAGGCATGGATGAAATTAGAGCGTTCCGTATTACTTACGATGATGATGATTTTTCCTATCGCTTCTACCATCTTGGATTTGGCCTGGTCTCTGACCTGATGGGGCATGTTTATGCTCTGTTTCGTATGAACGGCTACGAGATTAACAGCGCGGAACAGGGCGAAGTATTCATGAACCAACCCGAATACAGCGTCGATGAACCAGTGTTGCCCGATAATCAAGTGGAGATTTTTGTCAAACAGCAACTCGCGCGCGGTGTTTTACCCGGATTAACTGTTCAGGCTTTTCGCGGTGATAGCGAAATTGGAATTTGTAAATCATTCTCCGTTGGTAGATATTGTCAGGCTAGCGAAGCACAGAACTGGGTTTTCATCAAATGGATTGGTGTCGAGGAGGAGGAACAAAGAAAAGGTTGGGGACGCTATCTGTTGCAAAGGAACTTGTGGGAAGCGCGGAAAATCGGTTATAAAAACACCGTCATCAGCACTGATATAACAAACTACCGAGCGCAACTATTCTATATGAATTATGGCTATCGACTAGTTGACACTTGTTATGGGTTTGTCAAAAATATTTGATAATATATCAAGTTATGCCTGAATGTCGCTGACTTAAGCCTATTGTAGCCGAAGTTGCAAAACTTCGGGACCAAAAGGAAAAGGAGGAGATTGTGAAAATAGTCTATCGGGATGTCGCAAACACAGGTGGGTTAGCTCATGTCTACAATGAACAGGTTGCAAGTGTTCCACATTGTTATCCCGTATCGACCGAGGAATTTGAAACTGGGCTTCGCGATTCAAAAAACGACAGACATTGTAAGGAACTACATTCGGCAAAAATCATTGTGGGTGAAAAAGACGGGAAGATAATTGGCTTTGCGCATCTTAAGAAAGTTAAAGCAGGCCCTGTTAAATAAACGGCATTTAACAAAGCAAGCATACAGCGAGGTTAGAAAATGAGAGAAAACGTTGTGCTGGCAAATCTGGAGAAAAGGAGGAATTCCGATGGGGAAAAAGGAAGATTGGAAAAGCGTATTGAAGGCTGATTCAGCAGTGCCGAGCGGATTCGGTGGGGGTTCCTGGGAAGGAACACTTGTTGATACTTTGAATCGGGGGGTATATTTTTATCTGCAAAGTTTCAATGCCACTTCATCCATTTTTTCAACGAGATGCTCGTATCGTGTCTGAATGGGAGCGCTACGGAATATACTTCTTAAAAATCCGGTAGGCGTTCTTTCTCGTGGCATAAGTGGCAGTGCTCCAATTACTTCCTGTTCGAACATCCGCTCAGAATGGCTGCTTTTGTGGGCAATAGCATTGCGGATGTATAAAAGACGTTCAACTTGTCTCTTGTCTGCTCTGTCCAAGCTTGTGAATGGCAACCCATTGCGAAAAAACGCCTTTGCTCGTTGTTCAGTGTAGTGGTATGGGAGCCAATCGACGTAGTTCCGACCACCAAATACAACATCACAGGCTACACGGTCAGACTTAAAAGAAACTCTCGGAACAATTTCCGATGAACCAGGAGCTATTCGCCCGCCCTACCAGTAGGCCAATGAATAGATTCTCTATCAAGCGTTCAAGCGAGGTGATGGCTTCCAGATATAAGCCTGCATAGACCTGCTCAATGTCGCGGCGCACGACGGCGCCTGTAGTTAGAAGCTTTTCCATCTTGGTCCGCGTCTTCTCCAAGTGGTTCAGATGACCTATAAACTTATTTGCAAGACTCATTGCCGGCCTAGCCATGTTGTGCTCCACCGTGAAGATACTTGAGAACAGCAAGTCTAGAGCCCTGGTGAGTAGTTCTCCTGGCTAGTGCCTCTAGGACTTCTTTTGGCGCTGTCTTCTCCTGTATATTCTCCCCTGCCAGTTTTACACGTGCTACTGTCTCTGATGATATGGACTTTGGACGCATCATTTCTAGAGGGGAACCAATTCCAAATTGAACATCGTAGAAGAAGGAAAATAGACTATAAAATAGAGTCTTCTTTCTGAATGGAAGGAATCTCATCGCATTTCCAAGTTTGTCGTCAATTGTGTCCATAATAATCCTGAACCTACGCTCTACTTCCTCTCGCTCAAGATATTCTGAGTCATTTTCCTTATAGATTCTATTTATTGCTGGCTGACTTTTTCCTGTTACTCCCCTTAGCATTAGAAGGGAGAATTCGTTTGTAAGCTCAACCTCCTGCATACGGGCGATGTTATCTTCTGTGAATATCCTCCAATTTCGCCATTGAGGCAGTTGTTCAGATGCGAGCTGATACATTGATGTCTTGAATTCTCCAAAGTACTCAGCGTTTCGCAATTCCTGGTAGTTTAGCTTGACACCCGTTGCATTCATTCGCGCAAATATCTGTAGAATCTCGCGGTCATCTACTTCGGAAGATAAGACATGTACGCTAAATTCATAGTCCAGAATCCGCTGTTTTAATTCGGAGGGTAACTTTGAAAAAATCTTACCAGCGAGTTCCCTGTTATGAGCGGGTTGGACGGTGAAATCATCCCTTGCTGGATTAAAATCATCAAGTAATGATGGCTCTATGTATGATAATACGGCGCGTATTCTCTGCTGACCATCAACCACCTCTCTTCCGGGTTCAAGACTGTCTAGGTTTGCCCTTTGCTCACGCAGAAATATGATAGGTATTGGCAGCCCTCGAACTATAGTGTCGATTAGGTATGACTTTGCCCCTGGCTTCCACACGGGCCGTCTCTGGAAGCTTGGGCTAAGAACAAGAGACTTTGCTCTTTGCCAAGATACGAAATCGCTAACTTTGTAAATCGTTCTTGTAATCTCCAAGCGTCTCATTTGATTATCCTTTTTGCTAACTCAAATTTCATTAATTCTATTGCCATTTTCAAATCCCCATACGCTCAAGTTTAGCACATTTCTTTTGTTTTGTCAACGATAAAAATTAGCTTAATAAAAAATGATAGGGTGATGAACAATGAATATAGACTTATCAGTATTGACTATTTCGGCAACAAAACCGAAGGGAAAGCCGGCGGCTATGCTGGCTGAAATGGGAATTACAATTGTTCCTATCGAGGAAGATGAAGGCAACGTTGACCGTTACATACTTAGCAAGCAACTTGCGATTGAGCGAAGGACTGGAAGCAGTTTCCTGCGAGGCATTATGGAGAAAACACTATTCACCAGCGCCATCTATTTGCGGGAACACTTTAGCATTCCCATTCTGATTATCGAGGGCGAAATGAATTATGAGTATACAATGTTCAACCCGCAGGCGGTCAGGGGCGTTTTGTCATCTATGATGCTGTTGTATGGGATGAATGTTCTGTCAACACCCAATATTGAAGAAACAGTAAGTCTCATCGCCATGATAGCGCGTCAAGAGCAGATAGGAATTCGGGATATTTCTCTGATTCCTAAACGAAAAGCGACAGACCTTGCTGACATGCAGTGTCGCGTCGTTGAGATGCTACCGGGCTGTGGCATGGTCATGGCCAGGGATTTGTTGCAATATTTTGGCAGTGTAAAACGAATAATGAACGCAACTGAAGAGGAATTTCGAAGCGTCCGAGGCATCGGCGCGAAAAAGGCGGCGGAAATTTATAAGGTTTTAAACGCCGAATATGAAGCTGTCGATACGGAAAAGAATTTGGAGGATGCTATCGAAGCCGTGCCAGAACTTCTTTTCAAACAACCAATCACGTTGCTTGACCGTCAACACCACATTTACACCGAAGAAAAAGAACGACATATTGTCGATTTGGTGTTCATAGATTCTGAGGCAGATGAGTTGATTCTGGTGGAATTAAAACGTGGAAAGCTCACATCAGAACACTATGACCAAATTTGCCGTTATCTGGATAACGCGCAGAAGTCGAAACTTTTACAAAAATACATGGAGAAAGGAACGAAAATTCGCGGCATATTGGCAACTGTAGAGGAATGCAAATTTAAACCGAAAGATGCAGATGTATCTGTGTGCATCGTTGATAAAAAACAAACTATTGAAATTCTCAAACAATTGCGGAATCATCGCCTCGAAAGCATGGCGACTGTTATCCACTAGCTGACGAATGGCACGGGAACATACCTCCGATAATCAGAACTGTTGAACTTTCTGGATAAACCATATCTTTGCCTGTCCCGTCAAATCAAATATTGCAGTATTGCAGTGAAACTAGCGTCAGGAGGAATTGAATGAAATTAGCAAAGCGTTTTACCTTGTTTTCGTGCTACCTTTTGCTTCTCACCTTTTGTTTCTTGCCTGTTCATGCAGAGAACGCAGATAATCCAAAACCCATCATGGATATTATTCCCTATGAATCCCTTGCTTATGTATCCATATCCAATTTGGACACCGTTCTCCCCCAAATTTTTGAGTCGCCTGAATGGAAGGAACTATCAGATATAGAACAAGTAAAAGAGGCATTGGAACAAGCGAATCAGGGGCTTGCCATGATACCCATGCTTGTTGGAATATCACCCGAGGAAGTTCTGAATGCCTTTGGGCATAAGACCGTGTTGAGTTTTATGGGAATGGAAGGAAATATGCCCATCGCGTGTCTAATTGCAGATGTTCAGTCGTACAAAGATGAGGTGGAGTATGGTCTTGGGCAGTTGGCGACGCTCCCAGCACTCATGGGTGGGGCTATGATAGAGGAAAAGGAGTATCGCGATGTCCCCCATACCGCCGTAGGAAATAAAGATTTCGAGGTCAAGTATGGTTTTGTGGATAACTTCCTGATAGCCGGAATCAACGGTGGCTTTGAAAAACTGGTAGACCTCTACAAAGATGGTGGAGAAAGCATCAAAGATAGTCCTAATTTCCAGTTCATGGAGCAAAAAGTATCTCTATCCAGCGAAATATCTGTTTATGCTGATATAGAGCGTGCTGCGCCGATACTGGAACAACTTGCGAACGAGAGTTCTGGCGAGGAAGAGGAAAATCAATTCAATGTGATGATGAAGGAGATTGTCATCAAATCAGCGAAGGCATTTGCGTTCAGTCTGAGTTTATCCGGGCAGACGCACGAAATGTATCTACACTTGAAGCCCGAGGAGCCGGACCCCATCTCCGATTTAGCACTCGCGCCGCATCCGCCCATGTCCACAATGGAACTCATTCCCTTCGCCGATGGCGCTCTGGTGGGAGTTCACATAGGTCATCCTGTTGAGATGCTGGATAAAGGGCTCAAGCTGGTTGAATTTCTTGATAAAGAGGGAAATGATTTAGAAAGCCAGATAAGCCAATTGGAAAATGGACTGCAACTCAACCTGAGAGAAGATTTGCTTTCCGCTTTAACGGGCGAGATTGCCCTGATAGGTATGCTGCCCAAGGAGCAGGTCAATCTGAAGAAGAATAAACTGCAAATAGCCAAGTTGCGGCCGGTCATTCTCATCGGTGTCAAGGATAGGGACAGGTTAGAAGAAACAGCCAAAAAGCTCTCTGATTTGGCAAGTTTGGAGATATCATCGTCGAAAGAACAGTCACATAAGGGGACAAAGATTTATAAAAAGGTTGTGCTTTCAGATAATCTGATACCTGGCGTGGCGATTACACCTTCATATTCATTCAGGGATGATTTGCTGATTATAAGCAATAGCACAGAATGGGTCAAAGATACCATCGACCTATTTGAATCATCCGGCGACCAAGGAAGCGCGCAGCTTATAGAAGTTAAAGAAAACCTTTCCGAGTCTCGGATTTTGATTTATGTGGATGCCGCTGATGTAGCTAACTTCGTAATCGAACAAGACCTTATTGAGGATGTCAAACTGCCGGAAGCCGCTGAAGATAGGCTCGAATCTCTGGGGTCAATTGCCGCGAATTTTTCCGCAGGACCCGATGGTTTGGGAATAAAGATTATTTCTACATCAGACGATAACTGGGCGACCAAGATTCTCAACGGAGTTTTGATTGGCGTGTACGCAAATATTGCTTCAAAGCAGGAAAAAGCCGAAGGGGAAGAATTAACGGAGCGAACGCCGGTTGAGTAGGTTTTGAACGGAGTTCAAAACCGTATCGAAACCCTTGTACTGAGTAGCGACTTGGGTTGAGTAGGAACGAAGTGACGTATCGAAACCAGTATCGAAGTGAAGTGAGCGGGGCATACCAATGCCTGCAATATAAACTCCGCTTGGTTTCGATACGACTCTCCATTTCATTCCGAATCTACTCAACCGGCGCTACGAGTTACTCAACCAGAATTTAAAACCATATTTATTCCTTAAGTTGATACGGATGATAACGTATTACATATTACCTTTTACTTACCCCACAAATCTACTTTAATCCGATAAAGATTATGGAGGACAAGGAATGAAAATTTCAGATTCACGATTTTGGAGCGTAGCATTTGTCATCGCTTTAGTTTTTGTGTTCATTTCAGGTTACTTCGTTTCCCATAGTTTGGCAGTGTACGGAGTTCCTATGATTAACCTCAAGCAAGCTGAATGGTTGGAACGTGCGGGTAAATTCCTCCCGGCGGCGCAGGCTAGGGAGTTGGCGGCAGATTTTTATAAACTCGTATCCATACCGCAGTTTGAAGATGATATGGAGTATTTCCAGAAGATAGGCAACGAGGATAAAGTAAAATTCTGCAAGTACACCATCGCTGCCTTCGAAAAATCTATAAAGCTTTGCCTGAAAAAGGCAGAGGAGAACCGCATAAAGGGGAAAGTTACAAAAGAGCAGATAGATAAGTACCGGGAGCGAAATCGCATGAGGATGCTGGCCGGGGCTGAAGTATACCCTATCATGCACAACGGCCAGATGGGAATCAACGTCGGTGCGTTGGAGAAAAATGGCGAATTTGCGGAAGACTTTGAGAAAGCTGCCGAAGGGCGGGAACGTTCAGCGCGGCTGTACGAAAGGATAACAGTAGCATGGTGTCTCCACGAAGCCGAAGTATTGGAAAAGGAAGGAAAAGTTGAGTTGGCAGCCGAATACAGAGGGAAAGCAAAGGTCTACGAGCAGAAAGCTAAATCTAATTACCAAAAAGCCGCCGAAAACCGTCAGAAAGCTGAAGCATTGCGGATGTTTGAAGATGCCGAATACGTTATGAATGCCCTGGAGGATGATGATTCTTCAATCCGGAAACTCGCCTTGAAAAAGCTGATTCGTGATACCAACTACCTGGGATTGTTGAAAGCCGTTAGGAGCAATCACCTCAATGTAAGTCAGATAGCCAGAGAAGCGTTGGAGAAGAACAAGAATCTGTTCGAGGCAATCAAAACTGATGCACTCGTTTTAGCCCTAAGTTCTGGAAATGCTGCCATACGTAAAATTGCCATAGAAGAGCTTGAGAAGCTAACGGGCACTACGTTGGAATATAATCCCGATGCCGATGAGCCTGTTCGCAAAATCGCATTGGCACGATGGCAAGATTGGCTCACCGCCAAACTGAAGAACGGACTATCAGGTATATATTACAAGGGCAAAAACTTCGACCAAGAGGTACTGGCTCGCGTTGATAAGAAGATTAACTTTGAATGGAAAGACAAACCCCATGAAGCCCTACCCAAAGACCAATTCTCTATTAGATGGATAGGAAAGATTAATATTCCAAAAGCGGGGAAATATACCTTATCAGTCGATGCTGACGATGGAGCAAGGCTCTGGATTGGTAAGACGCTACCTCTGGAGCAGATAATTTCTAAGTGGACGGAGTACAGCTACGCGGCTCATAAAAAGGACATATATCTGGAAGAGGGGTTGTATGATGTGAAGATTGAATACTACGAGAACAGTAGAAATGCCAAGATGAAGCTCTTCTGGGATTCAAAATATACCAAGAAACAAATAATCCCCAAGAAAAATCTCTTTCATGCCAGCCTTTGAATTTTGTCATCCGACTCAGAAACCAAGTTTTTCCCAAAAACTTGGTTTCTATGTATCCTACGGGAACAGGCGTTATGAAAAATTGGCTTTACTTTACACTTACCGCATTTATTATGTGCTTGTTATCATCCACCCTGACAAGCGAAGCTATTTATGAAGGCACAGCAAACGCGAATATTATGATACGTCGTTATGAGCGAAGGGGAGAGTTTGGAAAAGCTGCCTTGTGGCGGGAAGCTGCGGCGAAATGTCTGGATGTGATTTCCATTCCGTTGGGGAAAATTACCATAGAATATTGTCAAGGTATTGGAAATGCAGAATTTATAGAACATGTCAAGGCTGAAATTGAAGATGCCAAGATACGAAGAGATGAACATTTGCGGCGTGCCAAAATGAATTGGGAGAAAGCGAAGGAAAATAAAAGAGAGCTTGATGCTGAACGTGCTAAGATTGACAAATTCATCGCTGAATGGGTACCGCATTATCCCGACCGATTTTATAAATTTGGGATTTATAACAACGTTTTCAAGAAACGTATCTATGCTTTGAGAGAGCAGGGAAAATTTGACGAAGCTCTACTTGTGGAAGCGAGAGCGTCGGATATGTGCGCCAGACAGTATGAGGATTTGACAATCAAGTATTTTCAGGATAAAGCAAAAGTAGAGCATGCCGTTAGCTTGCTTGTAGAGGCATACCAAAAAGTCCGCGACAAGCATTTAAAACGTTCTGCGATGTTGCGTGTTCTGGCTAAGCAGAATCCCAAAAGTTGGCCCGCAGAAGCTGATAAAAAAGATTTTAATGTACCACAGTCAAAGCACAAACTCACAACCGATAAAGTTCTCAACTTAGCAAGGGCGGACAAAAGAATACAGGAAATTCTTAAAGAACACGAAGAAGCCATGGAATTTGCATGGTTCCAGGGTTTTGGCTGGACGGTATCTTACTATACGCACGGTTGGGAGAATTTGGGAATTGCTTTTGTTGACGATGAGACCGGGACAATAACAGACGTTCTCACCTCGCCCGGCGACCTGGAAGAACGCGAATGGGATGAGGAAGAAAAAGAAGGCGGTCAAAAACTTAGATTATCTCCAGAAAAAGTAATCGAAATCGCTAAAAAAAATCTGAGGGTTAAAAACTATTTCAAAAAACATCCGGATGCGAAAGCCTACGCCACCTACAATTGGCGTTACAACTGTTGGATAATGGAAGTTGTTTTAAATAACAGGGAGGTAGGCATCGTTTCTGTTTCGGATAAAACGGAAGAGGTGTTGGAAGTTACAGTTCCTCAGTTATCCTCAGACAAGGATTCTACAGAATGGACTGTCTTTCGTGGAAACGTCCACCGTTCAGGTAAGGTGGATGGCTTCGCGGGGCCACAGGAAGGACAGGAGATATGGTCTTTTCGGGAACCCCTTGACCGCGCCGGTTTTTCGTCCTCGCCCGCGGTGGTTGGGGAAAGGGTATATGTGGGCGCGAACAATAATACTCTCTACTGCTTCAATGCCGCAACTGGCGATGTGGTATGGAAATTCGAGACGTCTTACGAGGTGTTCTCATCCCCAGCCGTCCTCGGTGACAAGGTATATTTTGGCGAGGGTCTTCATTACACGGAGGATGCTAATTTCTATTGCGTCGATGCCAACACAGGCAAGAATATATGGTCTTTTTCCACAAGCAGCCACACGGAATCCAGCCCATCGGTCACCAATGGTAAGGTAATTTTCGGGGCGGGCGACGACGGAGTATACTGTCTGGATTCTGAAACGGGAAGCAAATTGTGGCAATATCCATCCATTCATGTTGATGGCTCTCCAGCCGTATACGATAACAAAGTGTATTTTGGTTCAGGGTACGGCAGACGCGGCGTATACTGTCTGGATTTAAACGACGGAAGCGAGATTTGGACTGTCAATACTCGCTACCCCGCGTGGGGGGCTCCTGCGGTATGGGACAACAAAGTATACATAGGTACAGGCGCGGGCAATTTCGCCGTCAGCACTGAGGAGCCCGCCGGCAGCATGCTCTGTCTGGACGCCGGAACAGGAAAAAAACTATGGGAGTTTGAAGTCAGTGATACCGTTCTGAGCGCCATTGCCATCAACGGCGGCAGGGCATATTTTGGTTCACGGGATTCCAACCTATACTGCGTCAATGTATCATCCGGCGAACTGATATGGGAATTTGCCGCCGACAGCGCTATCGTCTCTTCGCCCGCTGTGGTGATGGGCGACGTTTACTTTGGCTCGGACAGCGGCAAAATATACTGTCTGTACAGAGAAGACGGTATTGTCAAATGGGAGTTCGACACATCTGAGAGCGGCCTTTTCAACATGGATTCCCGAATTATCGCATCACCAGCAATCAGCGGCGGCAAGCTGTTTATCGGCTCAATGAATTGCTTTTTTTATTGTATCGGCGATGAGTAAGACTGTGATGTATGAGGCATCAAATTTCATACAGATGCCCCCTTGGCCCCGCTCAAACACCTTCTTTGAACGTTCCCCCGTTTCCTTACCTTGAAGCTGATTATCTTCTTGATTTTGCTGTTTTGTTATGCGACAATTCAAAAAAATCTTTTTTATCCTGTTTTAGAGATTGGTTCAATTTGAATAAAAATATTAGGCGGCATTTAACGGAAGAATAATACCGCTGTATAACAACGGCATTAAGGGCAACGGCAAAAAAAACGCCGCGCTTTATGCCGGGCGTCAGGTAAAAAACATAG
>SDBU01005854.1_pt1 | contig 14593 bp, 14 predicted proteins | sample 2277071 | NCBI WGS metagenome assembly SDBU01 (sample SAMN10397929, study PRJNA504765) | marine sediment metagenome | isolation source: marine sediment core GS08_GC12, 126 cmbsf | place: Arctic Ocean: Gakkel Ridge, Loki's castle | collected 2008
ATGAAGATGTTAGGGCAGATAGAGAACCCCCCATATGTATTTGCACAGAAGATAACACCTGAAGCTCTTATATCTGGGTTGTGTAATGAATGTGCAATAGATGAAGCAGGCACTGTATTTAAAAATGCATGTGCTGTTATATACGCAGAGGAGTTGTCAGTATTTCTTGGAAGAGAAGCATATGCATCAGGCATGGTATCTATACTCACTTCTCTCTACGGTTGTAGAGACATATGGGAGTATGAAACTATAGGGAGAGGGAAAGACATTGCGTATAATACATGTATTAATCTACTAGGAGCATCAACACCTGAATGGCTACGCATGTCTATACCTGTTGATGCAGTTGGTGGAGGATTTACTTCACGAATTATATTTGTATATCAAGATGCATCTAATAAGGAAAATCCACATCCTGAGATAACAGAGGAAGAGAAGCAGATGAAGAAGAACCTTATACACGACCTCTCGCTTATACGTAGGATAAAAGGAGTGTTTAAATTTACCCCTAAAGCAAGAGAATGGTATACAAAGTGGTATCATGGATATAGAAAGACACAGTCATCTGGAAAGCCAGTTACTGTAAGGAAGAAAGATATTATATTAAAGATTGCTATGTGTCTATCTGCTGCGGAGGGTGATACACTTTTGATACAGGAGGAGAATTTAGCAAAAGCGACTGCTATACTAGACGCAAATGAACAATTCTTACCTGAAGCGATGAGGATATTATCGTCTACTCCAATAGGGGTAGAGTCAAATAAGGTAGCAACTATAATTAAGAAGTATAAAAAAGGAATTATGCATGCTGAGTTAATGAGGGCTACAATATATTCGTTAGATAGTACAAGGCTGAAGGAAATTATAGATACGTTATCCTCAGCTAAGATTATAACTGTAACTTTAGTTGGAGATGAGAATGAGTATATGTATACATATAATGAGGATAAGATACCGAGAGAACATTTTGCAGACAAATTTAAAGGAAAGGAGGTGGATAAATAAATGGATTTTTGGATTTGGGTTATAGGTGGACTAGCATTAGCATTTATTATATATCGTATTATGAAACAATGAGGAGGTGATTTAATGGATACTACAGACTTAAAAGGGCGTTTGAGGGAATACATTAAACATTTGTGCAGGGCTAGAAATAAGATTGAGAAAGAAGAAGATTTACAGATGGCTGAAATGCATCCTGCACATCCCCTTTCTATGTCAATGTCGGCTTCTTCATCAGAGTTTGTGACACTGAGCGTAGTGATTAAAGATTTGGAGGCGTTAGCATATCCAAAGGGTTTTAGCTACTGGGATTCTTAGAATAAACTTAAAGGGGAGTCTACAACATACGTAGACTCCCCTCGCATCCCTACAAGAAAGGAGTAAGAATAGGGATGCTATTCGATATGAAAGGAGATATATAATGTTAAATTTAACTACAAATGCAGTTGACTGGATAAATGGTGAGCTTTTAGGAGATGCAAGTGTCTCCGCAAGTGGTCCTGTAAAAGCTCGCTTTCGTTACTGCTCTCAGCATTTGGAATACATCAATTACATCTGTGGCACTCTAGAAAACTTTGGGATAATGCGGACAGGTAAAATCTATGAGCGCATTCAAGGTTCCCATCGAAGCTACAATTACTGTTCTCTCTCATATTCTGAGCTGCTTCCCTGTCTACGTGCTTGGTATCCAAATGGTAAAAAGGTTGTTCCAAGATGTATCCGTCTTACCCCAATAACATGCAGACAATGGTATATAGGTGATGGATGTTTGGTGCACAGAGAACATGTACATCGAAGGACATACATTGAGTTGTACACAAACGCATTTCCCACTTTTGACGTAGACTGGTTGGTCACCCAACTACTTGAGGTGGGCATTTTAGCGACAAGGAAAAAGGCGCGTAATGTTATTCACATATCTTCTGCATCAGTCTTGGATTTTCTCAACTATATTCCTGGGAGCCCTGTAGAGTGCTACCGATATAAGTGGAAGTATTAAATCCATCCCCAATCTTTCATTTGTTCAAACACGCCATCAACTTTTGCCCCTATATCTCTTCTAAATTGCATTTCGTTTATGTGTAAGTTTTCCACCGTTCTATAAACTCTTCTTCTGCATTCACGCACCGAACAGCCCCGAGCAGTAACAGTAGCTACCACGCCATAGCCTCCATTACTAAGCACTAACCCATGTTCATCTCTTATTGTGTTTTGTAACCAAATATGCTTCTCGTTTGCAGGACAGACTCCTTTAAGCTCAACCATATTACTTCCAATGTGACTATATGGATATGGTGGTATTGATATTCTTACTGCAATAGCATATGTTTCTGGAAATTTAAACTCCTTCTTCCCGCCGATTGCAAGTTCATGTAGTGTCTTTCCTAGTTCTCCTTGAGTTCCTGCTAGAAATGCGTATAATAAATCATACTTAAAATATGGTTCTACCTTTGTAACTTTAACGTTTTCTTGATCAATGGTGCACTCTAACGTAAAGAAGCCACAGTAGGATACCTTGCGTAGCAAGTCTCTAAACTTAGCCATTGTTTCCACAAATAACTTTTTCTTTGGGCTGCATACACATAGTACACATCCCATAGAATCTACAACAGGACCTCTATCATTCTCCATAAGTCTATCTTCATTAATAGATATGACTGCAGGGAACACAAAGTCAATTCCGTTGAACCAACAACTTATGTGTGCATTAGGTGATGCGTCTCCTTTTACTAGGTCGTGCATAACAAGGATAGCATCTTGATATGAGGAATTAAGTAGAGACGCACTAAACTTTGAGTCTCCTATACAGAAACTGGCTTTGTGCGTATCAAATGGCATGTCGGTAATTACGACATCCGCAGATTTTGTAATACTCCTAGGATTGTTTTCTACATAGTACCCTTCACTTCTTAATCGTTCTACAAGAGGACGCAGTCTATCATTCTTTGTTATAAATACAAACTTCATATTATCTCCTTTCTATTTAGTAAGTGCATAGTCACTCCAGATTAGACGCCTCCAATCGTCTGTCTCTCCATTCATGAGTGCTAATGTACCCATATAAGTTCTATATATTTGACTGTATGGTATGCCTGTTATCTCAGCCATTCCTTTAAGTCCTAACTTTCCTTTTGTTGACCACTTCCTGGCGGTTGCGCCAGCTACTATATCATATGGTCCTTGTAACGGTGGAACTCCCCAAGTACTATAACCTCTCATTATATTGTTAATCATCCCACCTAACACAAATGTACCAGCGAGAGGAAATGCAACCAAATCTTTCATTGCTTCCTCTTTGGACATTTTAACCCTTCCTCTAGCTATCATTCCAAGTACCATTGCAGGAAGTATGTATGCAAATAGAACTCTGTATGCCGCATTAGCTTTAGTAATCTGTCCAGTTTTAACCTTTCCTATAATGTCATGTTTGAAGTAATTGTAATTGTTATTTACTTGGTTTTGGAACATGGTAAACATTCTTGCAACAGTTCCACCTCTGTGCCAACCAGGCAAATCTTTTGCTGTAGCCATAGGTTGTGTTCTTCTAATCGCCAAGTCTGCTTCCATTATTGCAACTCTCTCTAAACTGTCCGCAGGAATTCTCTCGCCATCAAGAGTCTTTCCTGTCATATATACTCTGTCATATGTGCCTTTCCACACAGCTAGCACCGTGTATTTATCCATGAACACAACTGGAGACAGTGCAACTCTACGTACTGCATGAAGTCCTTTAGGACCTTCAATTGCTTCTGCAACTGTGCCTACCTTTGCACTCTCTGCCATAAACCTCTCAAATTGACCTCTCCTAAATTCCATTTGTGGTGAACGAGAGTACACAAACTTTTCTGTTCCAACTGGGTCTAGTCCTACTTGACGTACCCCATTAAGAACATGATATATTCCTACCTCCGCTGCCGCTTGAAATGCTGATAATGGTTGTCGCATAGCAGTGAGTACATTAAATCCCAACATAGCAGTACCTGCGTGACGCCTTAATATGTTCATGGTTTTGTCCGCCATGTCATATGCAATACCAGGTCTTGTACCTGACACAGCACCATAATATTCTTGTATGTTCTTATAGAACGCACGACCCTTTTGTGTTTCAACAGATGCTTTCCAGGTAGGATTGTTAATTACGGCGCTTAAGTCTTTCATAGGATTTGCGAATGCAATGTAATGTTCAACCCTTCCTAAGTTGTACAGATAGTTGCCTAAAGCGTCCATTATGAGTGGGTTCTTAGCACCTTTCTTCCTTGCCTCAGTCATGCCCTTTTCTACGTATGCATATCCTTTAGGTTGTCCTCTCTGAAATACTTCTTGTGCAAAGTTATCCTTCTCGAAGTTAATTGTCTCCTTAACTACTCGTAAAGGTGCATAGTATGGAACCTTGGGCAATTCCTTTCCTGTCTCCGCCAAGAATGCCGCAGCTAGTCTTGGGTATTGTTCTTCATATCTTGAGAAGAGCCAATCAGACAATGACTTTAGTTTAAAATCCCCTTCCACTTTCTTCTTCACTGCCGCTATATGGTCATCTGTAAGTTTCAAACCTTTTTGTAGATGTCTCATTCCTTGTTTGTTTTGAGAACTCATATATATGTCGACTGCTTCATTATCAGATATAAGCAATCCTTTTGTTACGATGTTCTTCTTTGCATAAAATGCACCAACATCTTTTATATTTAATCTCTTAATGGTATCTCTTAATCCATCGGTGCTTTTGTTGTATGCTATAATCTCTTTGTTAAATGCCTGATTAGGTTTTATGTAAATCTCCTCTGTATTTCTCCCTCTTTTGTATCCATCAAGTTCTTCTGCCATACGTTCTACTCTATCATTTCCTGCAGTCCAAATAAGCATGTTGTCTTTAAGTCTGCCCCACATGTTTTTATGTTCGCTAACAACGAGAGGATTCTGTTCTGTTGGAAGCTTTCTTCCTTTGAGAATTGGTTCAACTAGAAGTTCTATCTTCTTTGTCAACTCTGCTTTCTTGCCTACCTTTGTTTCTGCCTTTACCTTCTTACCTATTTTAGTAACTGCTCCCTCTGCCCTTTTGACCAAAACATCTACCGCCTTGGATGTAAGCTCAGCACCAGGTTTGGTTCTCGCAAGCTCCGCTTTTATTAACCTCTCAGCTACTCTATCAGTCCAGGGCGCCTTTTTATCTAAATCTAGTAAACTATCCCTTGCTCTCACATCACTCATTAACTGTTCTTTGTTAGGCTCAGGTGCAGGGTCTCCATACTTCCTTGTATCTACCCATTTCTCTTCTACAGCTTTATCAGCTATCTTTAGAAATGCAATCTTCTCAGGTCTTGTCATGTGTGTTGTCTTCTCAACCTTTGACATCATTGATAACCTTTGACTTATTGGTGTACCTTTAGTATTGAGTGCAAATATGAAATCGGTCATAAACTGAGGAATAGACTTCATTATGAAATCCATAGGGTTCTTTGCTGACTTAGCAGCGGCAACATAAAAGGGAGACGTTAAGAACATGTTGAGTGCTGTATCTACACCTCTTGCTCCCCAGCCAACAGCGTTAGTAGCATTTGCTATATAAGGAGTCATGTTGTACGCCATACGATATAAAGCTGACTGTAATCTTGTTGAGAAATCGCCTGGAGTGGTTGCCAATCCATGCACAGCCATAGTAGCCATCTGTTTTGTGACCTTACCTAATGTTGCAGTTCCACTTAGTGCAGTTGCATCAAACGCTTTTAGTGATGGCACCTTACCTAGCAACCCCATTTGAATCAACAACCCACCTATTTGAGCACCAGCATCTGCAATTTCTACAGCAGCGCCGTACAGAGAACTCTTCTTCATAGCGCTATCTCGTAGATATGCATACTGTTGATTGACTTCTTCTGTAACAGGTGGAGCCTTCCACATCTCTTTAGAACCTTCAAAGTATGACGCAGCATCTTTCAAACCTACAGCCTTTGCACCTGCTTCTAATGCAGCAGCAGCTCCTTCACCTAGCCCATAGAGGTACTTCTCAAACAACTTAGAATAGACGGACTTTGTCACATACTCAATTGTTCCCAGGGTAGGTTTGTACTCTGGAGGACTCTTCCCTACAATCTTAATAATGTTAGCCATATCTCCATATGTTTTGGGTATACCTTGAGTGTTAACTTTGTCAGCTATGTTAAATAATTGCTGCGATTTTTTTGCAACATTCTCACTTTCAATTATTGAAACTGATGATGTCAACGGCACTTCTTCCTTCTCGATTTCTGGCATCTCACCAGTCTCAAACAATCTTAACATTCCTGCCATATCAAGCGCCATAAGGCTGACTACCTCCTTGCTGTGGTTTTGGTGCACTTCCGCCTCCACCTTGTGGTACGCTCATAAGTGCATTCTGTAAAGGACTAATAGATGGAGGTTCTACCATAGGTCCAGCACCTTCAGGCAGTTGAGGAGTCTGTAAGCTCCGTAAAAGTTGGCGTTTTATACTCTCCTCTATAAGAGGACGTAGGTAGTGTTTAAGAGGGGTGTTTGATTCCATCCTCTGCTTTTTGGTAGGCAACCCCGATAACTCTCTTTTAGGTAAACCATTCTTTAATGCATCTAATAACATAACCTACTCCTCCTTTGTAAATATCTCATAAAGTCTGTCTCCGAGTTCCGCAGACCATGTACCATCAGGTATCATTCCAAGTTGTTGCTGTACAGTCTTAATTAAATCTGGTCTGTTCCTGTACAATGCTTCCATATCTCCCATTGTCTGTGGTCCACCCTTCTGAACCTTTATATATTGTGCAAGGTCTTCAAGTGCTGTGTAATATGCTTCTACGTCAGTGGATGTAGCTACTCTGTAATTATCTGTTCCTTTTTTCCTTATAGTAGTAGTGCCTTCTATTGGCGCATTCCCTAGTTGTTTTATGGCAGTCTCCACATTACTTTGTCCGTATTTCTCCATCTCAAATTGCAACTTTGCCAGTGAGATTTGTTCACCAACGGTAGGAGCTTCATCTGTGGGTGTTGTATCCGTAAACATCCCCGTTCTTTCCTCTGAGCCATCTGCATAAAGTTTTATAAGCTCGCCACTCTGTGGGTCTGTCATCATTTCAACAAACGTCTTCTCTTGTTCAGGCAACATCCATGAATATGTCTGTCCATTCTCATCTAACCTTATGTAATGTTTATCTATCATAGTCTCCATTAGAGGGTCGGTTCTGATTGCAGTAGGAGACACTTCTCCACCAAGTGCTGTGCTTAATGCACTTGGCTTTGCTTTCCCAGTAACTTTAGATAATATAAAGTTTTGGTCCTTTGGACTCAAATCCTGAACTGCGCCGTATAATGCATCTGCTTCCTTATCTATCTTTGCCTGTTCCACTGCTACCATCTCTTTTCTCTTTGCCCATGCTACTGCTTGTGTATCTATAGCCTTACCTGTTGCAGGTTGTGCAGCTCTCAAAGCTTCTTCAAGACTTCCAGCACCTGGTCTAAAATATGGTTTGGCTAGTGAAGGCGCCTGTTTGCTACTAAGAGTAGAAGTCGGACCTGCGTAAGTTGGGACTGTCGCTAACTTTTGTGCTAACGCAGGTTTCTCCTTTGGTCGTAATTGTATATGTTCTACTGGCATATTATTTCACCTCCTTAAAATGATGATGTAGGACCAGCATATATTCCAGGATTACCAGGACTATATGTTGGACCAGCCACAGGTGTAGGTTTCTCTTCTTCATACGGTTGATATGTAGCTAACATTGGAATTCCAAGGTAGTCTAAAGCTGCTGCAAGAGCTTCAGATGTTCCAGGATGTTGATTTACATAATCTTCAAATGCTAAACTAATAGCTGACTGTTGTGCATCTAACGCAGGTACAGTTGCTCGTAGCGCTCTCTCTAATGCACCTTCTGCAAGACCCGCTCTCTTCTCAACAAGTCCAGTCTCCATCCTCTCTCTCTGCCCAATTACTTTGCCACCTCTTGCAGTACCCCAAAATGTTCCGGGACCTGCAAACTCTTCTCGAATGGCTGGTGCAGTCTCTTCTTTAAATGCTCTACGAGTAGGGTCAGCAATGGATGTTTGAAACATCTCCTCTGGGAACTTGCCAGACAATGCTACTAGTAAAGCATTCTCTAAGGCACCACCAACTTCTCCGCTATATGGACTGAACGCAGCCGCTGTAGACGGGTCAAAGCTAGGACTACCAGCAAGGGCAGACTCTAAAGCTGTCGTAAATGCCCCACTAACTCCTACTTGAGAAGGCGTTAAACTTTCAAACCCTACTAGTTCTTCTCCTATTGGAAATGTTGGTATAACATTCGACTTTTTCTTCGCCATACTTATCACTCTCCTCTTATATTAATATCGCTCTTAATACATGTAAGTTATGATTTATTAGCATATAACTATTTGCCATTTCTCCATTTAATCTATCTATTACTTTCTTCAACCTTTCTGCATCAGGATTGTTGTCAGCCACAATCTTGGTTGTTACTGTTATATCTATAAAACCCTCATCTTCTGTGTATGTAAAATCACTAAGTCCATCTCTAATAAGATGAAAGTTATTGTTAACATTGTGTGTGTTATCAATACTATTACTTATAAAGCTGTTTATTATTCTTTTAAAACCCATTATATTTAGTGGTTTACGTGCAAGTTCATTCAGATGCTCAGTTGGTATCATAGGTCTAAATGTGTTATGTTCATCAGCACCCGTGTAATCTGTCATATCGTTTAAAAACTGCTGTAAAACTCTTGAGTTATGATTTAGGACTAGTGCGTACTCTACACTATTATCCTGAAATCTTATACATTTCTTTCTCAATTCATCTAAATCCTTTTTAGTAAAAGCTTTTCTATAGTAGAACATACCTATCCATGAGCCATTGTATGGAGGTATGTCAGGATATTCAAAATCAGGTAACCCAAACTCAGGCAACTCAACAGAAGGAAGTTCTTCTTCTCCAGTTATAGAAGGAATTGTGTCATATATCACTATTTGGTCATCAGGTCCTTGTCCTGATGGATAACTGTTTGTTGTAAATTCTACCCAATCGCCATAGTACGTTGTTCCATCAATTATGGCATAGGCTCTATAATTATAAGTCTCACTAGCAAACAGTTTATCAGAAAACACTGCAATGGGAAATCTACCTAAGTCATCTATGAATGATTCTGCTGCGAATGTTCCCGTTTCGGTTATAGTCTTCACTATCGTGCCCACCCACGTAGTTCCAACAAGACTTACACCCCCAGATGAGAACCCTGCAATAGAATGTTCTATGTATTGGTAGAGAGTTCCACTAAAAGATAACTTTACTTCAAACCCTCTTTCGGTTATGTTAGCTCCAGCTGCTGTTCCATTACCCTTTGCGTGGTCTATACCTACATCAGAAACCGCTTCAGTTGTTACTCCAGGAGTAGTAAATTCTTTCCAAACACCATAGCCTTTACCCGCATCATTAACACTCCAAGCCCTAAAGTAGTAAGTAGTGGCTGAAGACAACCCTGTTTTAAGATAGTTAAATACACCTGTTGTATAACCACTGCCCCCTGTAGTTATACTGTTAACTGCACCACCTACACCTTCTTTCCACTCAAAACCAGATGAGTCAAACCAGTAACCTGAATTTGTGCGTTCTCCGTTAAATCTGCCTCTATCAGTCAAAACGCCGGTTGCATCATTTGTTACTACTGTCGGTATAGACAAAGTTATTCTAATAACTAATCGAGGGTCAAAGGCAGTTCCATTATTGCTAGTAAAACTTACTCTCTCCTCATCACTACTCTGAACTGGAGCTATGCCCGCAATATCCCTCGAACTTCTCAACATAAACTTGGTCAAACCGCCCAGGTTCATCCAGCTTCTTCCAGTGCCATTGAGTACTAAAGGTGTGTAGGAACTTAGTACTAAGTCATCTGCATTAATAGAACCTCCATCACCACTATACTTAGTTCTATCATAGTCTCCTATGACTACAGGTACTTCTGGATAACTAGGCATACCATTCTGTACAACCACATCAAAGGGAATTACTATAGCTGTAGCGCTATAGCGTTTTAGTAATATAGCTGCATACTCAACGGGTGCTCCTCCTGGAAGATACGCTTTATCTGTGTCAAATGTAAGAGTACCTCTATACACAAAGTAGATGTGACCCCAGTGTGGTGGGTTGTATATGTCGTATTGTCCTATAGCAGTTCCAACTAAATTGCCAGGGTTGTATCCATGATTAGCAGCAGCCGCGTCTCTTGCTTCGTTATACGTATCTGCCCACTCATACCATAGCACACCTTGATAACCTTTATATCGTTCAGTATTAATGGTCCACTCTTTATACGCCACTTAACCTATCTCTCCCTCTTTTTGATTGAGTCCATAATATCTCAAATGAAACCTTTGACTTATTGTAGCATCACTAAACTTAAATTTTATCCTTCTTGCTGTCTTTAAAAAGTTCCAGTTAGTCCAAGCATATGCTGCAGTCAATGTCTTCTCCACCGCATCACTCCAACTTCCTCCATCTGCAGAGTACTGTAACGATAGTTTAGACGAGGTAGAATAACCTTTGACATCTATATCTACGCCCTGATATCTTCTTCTCCTTCTTTGATATCCTTCTTTACTTAACACAAAGTCTCCAGTTTCAAAGCTACAACTAATGGCACCAGCACCATCATTAAGTGCATCATAATCATAGTGATGTGTAGTACCTGCAGATAGTCCTAATAGACTCCTCTCTACTCCTGCTTTAGTAACACTTCCTCCTGCAGATATAGATGCAATAGTACCCTTTACCCAACTTCTATCTTCTGTGTTATATGTCCACATTCTAGTTGGATAATTATTAGCACCTATCACGATGAAGAACGTAACCTCTCTTTGTTCTTGATTAACAACACAGAAGTTCCTCTTTGCTTTTGCCCTACTCGCAGCAGTTAACTCACTCTGCATCAGTTTCTTAATAGGGTCTCCAATATGGTTAAGTTCCCATCCACCATTCCACTCATGAAAGTTCCAATCACTACCTAAAAATATATGTGATGTGACTAGGTTAGCGATGCAATGTGGAGCAAGTAAACCTACTCCCTGAATATGTGCATTTAGAGAATATAAACTTGAGCCACCAATGTAGTCTAATAAATTACAACTGAGATTTTTATACACAGCAACATAATCTTTAAGTTCCGCTGCACCTACAATCTCATTGCCCTTACCTCTCGTAAAGTCATTGAATCCAGCACCACTATCATTAACATTATCAAAGTCTCCAAGCACTGAATAGATTACTCTAATGGCTGTTTCGCTACCACTTACATTGTCATTAAACCCTAACAACCTCTCTTTATATGGCACAAATATCTTAGGTCTATAATCTGCCCACCCAACAGTCTTTCCATCATCAAGCCCTGTCCACGTAGTACCAAGAAGTTTAGATGGAGCATCTACACCATTAGTAAATACCATATAATTCTGTATAAAGGCGAGGCTACACCTGTTAACAACAGTTCCATTTAAACTACCTACAAGAGATACCCACGCACCTCCACCATTCCTATAATAAACATTAGTCGTTGTGACTAAAATCTCATACTCCGTCAAATCGAATTGCTGATACCCAAACAGAAGTAAGGGTACACCTGTTATACTGCCTGTTCCATATGCCACATATCCTGTTCTTTTACTTGCTACTCCATCTCTTAACCTTATATTGTTACAATCAGTGAAGGCACGTGGGTCAAGCATAGTAGGCGGAATGTTACCTATTATTCCCAGAGTTGGTGCATATACCGGAAACGGTTTAATTACTATTTCTTCTTTAGCCATGTTTACTCCTTACTGTCTATAAACTCAATTACCCACTCAGTTTTCCCAAACACTCTTTCTATCAAATCCTTCGTAGATTCTTTAGTTGCCATAAACCTATCAACTTCTTTTAGCATCTTTCTCTCTAACTCCTTTCCAAACCTCTTTTGGTCTAAGTAGACAAACCATGCTTTTATCTCTTCTTTATATTTTACATGAAGTCCACGCTCCTTAAACGCTGCCATTAACTTCTGCTTGACAGCAAAAAGTACAATATCTTTTGTCAGTTGAAATAATAACTTCTTCTTGTCCTTCTTAGTAAACTCCTTTAATCTACTGGGTACTCATCCAACGGATACTTTTTAATCAGTTTATCTCGTATACCTAACTCAACTACTTCTAACGCTTTATTATCAAACACTGTTGCAGTGTCATCTACTCTACCTTGTAGAAATCCACTAAGTGCACCGTAAACTGCTTCTACCTTGTCCTCAAAAAACTCATCAGCTTTATCTAACAACCCAGCAGCAAAATCCCATAATTTTGTTTTCTCTACCATCAGTCCTTCCTCCTTCCTTTAATTATTTGATAGAACTTAAGTAAATTCTCATTTTCTATTTTTACAGAGTATATAATATTACCCTCATATATCCAAAACCTACTCGGGTTTGCTGGTCTGACATCCACATGAATACCCCACTTAGCAACCCCTATTCTCAAGCCTCCTATTTCCTCCGCTATTAAACCCGAGTCTATCGGGCTTATTCCATTAACTTTTATATCTACTGCCTCCCCATCTGGTTTTGGTATGTGTGCAGAATTAGGATGCCCTCCTATTTTCTTGTTGTATTCTTCACATCTATTACCTGACAAGACGATAAAAGGTTTATGATAATCAAGCCCTCTGTCTATAACAATTATCATCATTTCTAGTTTATGTAGTAAAAGACTACTTACTCTGACCTTCTTCCTTTTACATTTTTTACATGGACACCTAAACTCCCATGCCCAAAAATGAGTCGAAATGTCACCTAAAGAATTACCCTTTCCTTCCATTAATCTTTGACACCTCCACACGAAAATCTGTAAGAGCCTTTTTCATATCTTCGGTATTTTCACTATCTTGTTTTACAATCGGGATAAGTTCCGTTATTGCTTCTATTAATCTAGATAGCTTAGGTTCTATCCTTATTAATACAAAACCTGCCACCACGATAGGAAAACCTACCTGTGGTATCCATTTGAAAAAAATGTCTTCGATTTGAATCATCTCCTTATAATTAATATTGTTATAGCTACTAAAACAATCTCCACTATCATAGTAAATCTTTTACTCCACATCTTTTTATTATTCGGTCTGTGAAACCAGAACAGCAACTCCCCGCTATTCCAAACTTTTATACCTTTTATTGCTATATGAATACCCTCTATAACATCAGGCAATAAACCCAGCAAAGACCACCAATAATGTGTATACCAAAGAAATGCTATTGATATAATTCCCTGCCACAATATATACGGTACGAGATGTTTCGCCTTTAGACTTTCTAACTTATATTCTGATAAAGTTTCGTCTAATATCCAATGACTTATAAAGCCCCAAATTAGAGAAGCTATTGGGTTGTTCCTTGCTAAACTTGTTATGGTTATATGTCCAATTGATGTCATATTACTCCTTTAATCTTTTGAGATTAATCTGATAAAGGCAAAAGTATTGGCAGTATTACCGTATAAACCAAGAGTATTAACTCCAGTATTATGATAAGCGTCTATAGGTATAGTATCAGTTGCTGCTAGGCTTTTAACATCATCATACATGTTATATATCTGCTCACCACTAATAGCACTCTGTACAATATTTACTGTATTTTCATTAATCCCTATACGATATAATTTGTCTGCTAATATATTTGTTGATACCCATGCTAATTCAACTATTACATGATATTTACCTGCGATTGGGGCTGTGAATAGATGTGTTGTAGTATTAAAATTGCTTCCTATATCATAGTCCTCTTCATCAAATTCAACTGTTGTCCAAGTAACACTGGCGATGTTTGTTTGGTTAGCATTTAAATAAACTCTCGCCATTGGAACTTGCCCCATCGCCTCATTAATAACCTGCCAATTAGAACCATCACTCACTATGGTTACTCCTGCAAGTGGAGTATTGAGGCGAAGGTAAGTCAAGTTAGGACTGCCTGTACTATTTTCATAATTGAATGTTTCTGCCCCATCACCATCTAAGGTAATTAAGTTATAGTTATAATCAGTTTTGACAAAGTGATAACGTAGTCCTGTATGTCCTGAAGCAGTTGGTAAAGTTATAGTATATGCACTACCTGCACTAACTAATACTATACCTGCTTCTTGAACAGTTAAAGTATCTGTGCCCGTTACAGTAGTTACAGCAGGAGTTATATTGACGTTAAATCTACCATCAGCATTTAGTTCAGCTCGTAAAGTTGTATTAGCCAATATCTGCAAAGCATCGTCATTATGGTCATTGTAGATGTCCCATTTAGTAGCATCATTTTCACTTAATAGGATGTGTGGGTCTGCATCAGTTACTGCATTTATGTCAAGATTACCAGAAGGACTAGTCGTTCCAATACCTACACTTCCACCTTGAGTTATTTTTAGCCTTGCTAATGAGGTTTGTGTATCGGTAAAAGTAAAACCATTATATGAATCTAAAAACATAGCATTGCTGGAACGATATATTTCGACATTTGTATCATTAAATTTTAAAAGAGCAGAAGTAGTGGTGATTGTTAGTTCATCAGTAATCGTTGGCGAAGTTAGTGTAAGTCC
>SDBU01005855.1_pt1 | contig 14593 bp, 12 predicted proteins | sample 2277071 | NCBI WGS metagenome assembly SDBU01 (sample SAMN10397929, study PRJNA504765) | marine sediment metagenome | isolation source: marine sediment core GS08_GC12, 126 cmbsf | place: Arctic Ocean: Gakkel Ridge, Loki's castle | collected 2008
CATAAAGAAGAAGGATGACAGGCACACAATGGGTAAGACCCAGCGTTTTTCCTTGTTGTAAAGCCCCGGCGCAATAAACATCCAGAGTTGATACATGAGGATGGGTACGGACAGGAGGACCCCTGCAAGTAAGGCGACTTTCAGATAGGTGAAAAATGCCTCGGTGAGTCCGGTGTATATGAGCTTGCCGTCCGGAGGCATGGCAGAAAGCAGGGGCAGCATAAGGATTTCAAAGAGTTTTTTCGAAAAGATATAACTGATGACAAAACAGATACCAATGGCGGCAAAGCAGATGATCAGGCGCCTGCGGAGTTCCTCGAGATGAGAGGTGAAGGGGAGTTTCTCATCCTCAGTCACGTTTGGGAGGCTCCTTTAACCCGGTTTCTTGCACGGGCTCTTCTTCCACAGACTCTGCGACAGACTCTTCCGAGCCTCCCTCGGCGGGCTCTTCAACGGTATGTTCAAGCTCGTCTTCTGAGACGGCATCGGCCACCGGTGGTGTGGCGGGACTTTCAGTCATCGATTTCCGCATGGTATCCTCGAGGTCCCTTTTTACTCCCTTTATGGTATCTCGCGCCTCCTTCAGATCGTCTTCCACCTCCAGGTTCTGCTTGAAGTCTTGGGTGGCTTTCTTGAACTCGGCAATCCCCCGGCCGAGGGATTTGGCGATTTCAGGAAGCTTCTTGGGACCCAGGACAATCAGAGCGATAGCCAGAATCAAGATGATTTCCGGCATCCCCATACCAAACATGCTCTTCTCCTTCAGATAAAGGTCAATTCTCTCAGTAAAATATGATATAAATATAGTCAAATCTGTGCCAAGTGTCAAGGCATATCAAGGTTGTAAGTCCTTTCCCATCTGAACGCCGGGGGTCTCCTTGGTGGGGGGATTCACCCACGGTGAAGCAGTGAGCAGGTTTGTCCTTTTTCAGCCCTTCTGAAGCTGGTTTCAGGCGTGCTCGGGAACTATGCTGACCGGCTCGCTCCCCGGCACGAAGTGCTGCCGTAAGGCAGAACCCCCATCCTTCAGGGCGGAGAGGCTTCATAATTCTGTTGACAACAAATGCTCCCTTTCTTATGTTTCGTGCACAACATAGCCGGAGTGGTGAAACTGGTAGACGCAGAGGACTCAAAATCCTCCGGGCCTTGTGCCCTTGGGGGTTCGACTCCCCCCTCCGGCACCAACAAAATCAATGGGTTATCCGGTTCCACTGAGCCTACCATTCCCACCACCTTTGGCGATTGTAACCGTTTTTGTAATTTTTTGGCCTTTACAAGGGACTTCTTTTGGTTGATTCTGTAATCGGCCAAGAAATCATCAGCGAGCTCGTCGAACTTCACTCTGTCAAAGTAGATCCCGGGTAGCTTGCCCTGTGAGATCTCCCCCTCGCGCTTTTTCAGGAGACGCTTGGCCTTGGACTCCTTATGGCTCTTGGATGATTCATAAAAGGGTTTGCCGTTGCGGTAATACTTGATCCAATACGTCTTGCCTCGTTTGTAGATCATACCCATTCAAACCACCTCCTTTAACCTTTTGCCTGACGGTAACACCCATTACATCAGCCTCCTTTCTTTTCTTGCTGGTCCTCTTGCGTTCTTTTTTATCTGCATTATTTTATGTATAGAAGAGGTCTTTGACAATTTGCCCCTGCCGTGTTCGTGATTGCTGAGAATTTATCTGAAACAACTCACAGGATGAACGTAAACCTTGCTCTGCTTCGGTGCGCATGTTCTGTTTCTCACAGAAAAGCCTAAAGAAGCAACAAGGTCTAAATTGGAAATAGGTTCTAGATAGTCTCGTGACATGGCACTGTTGCAGGGGCAATTTCATATATAGTTACAAGCGGTCCCTCGCCAAACATTAACGAGCCGCAGGTCTGACCATAGACGACCCCCAGAGTTCGGGTGCTGGGGGCTGCGGTGCCGAGGTCTGGGGCCCGTGGCGATATTTAGTCTCTCCACACCTATCTGATAGATAGGATGAGACACCGACCCTGGCTCCGGATTCTCTGCCACCTCCTCGGTGCGGAGCTTGCCTCATGAGCAAGGGGAAAGAGCATAGGAAACATAAGCGATTCCAAGCCCAAAAAGGGGTATTTGTTGGAGTCGGTCCTTATTGCAACAAAGTGGGTCGACTCAGAGACATCAGCATGGACGGGCTTGCGTTTCGGCATGTTGGCACCGGAGATGTGTCAAACGGATCATATGTAGACATATTCATAAGCGAAAGTGACTTCTATCTGAGTCGGCTGCCGATTAAGATCATTTCAGACGTCGAAATACTTGATGAGACACCTACAGTTTCCACGACCATGAGGCGATGTCGTCTAAGATTTGAGAAGCTCACTGATCAGCAGAGGGCTAAGCTGCAAGGGCTCATTGAAAGCCACACCATAGGTGAGGCGTAGGTCTAAGATGTGAATCTATATTCAATTGTCAAAGAGCAGGCAGGACCAGCATCGGCTCTGCCTTTTTTATTTCAACACCTCCCTCAACGGCTTCTCCTTTCTGTTGACAATTCCTGTGATCGTGTTACTTACTCCCCTTAACCCCGAACCAGCGCCCTTCTAAACCTACATGGCAGATTGGTGACGCCTGGTTTTCGAGTGAAGCCTCTGGGGTTGCGGGTTATCCCCTCGCTGGAGGCTTTTCTATGTTGGCGTCTTGACATTTTTCCGTCCCTTGGCATTTTTTGGCTTGCACTTCGGTTTAATTCCTACTAAAAGAGTAGGAAATTCAGGGCAAGGGCAAGAGGACTTCCTTTCAATATCGAAATCCTTTATTACAAAATCCTTGTTATACGTCCTTACCGAGGGAAAGTCGGTCCTCCCAGCCCGAACCCTCTATCATGGTTCTTCCTTCATTAATAACCAAAACAACTAAAAGCCTAAGTTGCCCTATCTTTTTCCCCTTACTCATTAGGGTTACGGAGCAGTGTTATGAAAACAGACCATAAGAAAGAAATAGAAAGAATCATTGGTCAGATGCAGTGCCCAAAGGATTTCAAATGCTACAAGTCGGGATTTGAGACCCTCTGCAAAGCGGAAGATTTTGGTATGGATTCATATCTACACTGCCTCGAAGAGGACCCCCGCAACTGCTTATTTCTAGTGGCTATTCCTCATACAAATTATTGTGAGTGCCCTCTTCGTGTCTATATCGCCAAGGAATTGAAGAAGTAACATGTAGCATTTATTGATCTGACCTTGATGGTATCACCCCCCTTCCGGTCTTTCAGTGTCTCCATACATACAGCTATTTCGAGCTAATTTGCGCTATTTTGGACGATCCAGGTTTTCCAAGGGCCAAATCCATTAAGTTAATGAGATCGTCGGTCCTGCCGCTGATTCTGCGCTGGATTCCCCTACCAAGAACAAAAGCCCCCACGCCGGAAAAAGCGCCAATGCACTTGGGGGTGGTATGGCACAAAAACCGACGTGAGGGCCGTTTGCAGAAAGACACAAGCGCCTGAGATGTACTCTCGGTCATAGGCATAACCGCCCGTAACGTCGCCGCTACGGGTATCTCAAGCGCTGCATGTCGTTGTTGGTTTTTCATGGCCTATGGTTTAGAGAATTAGCTTGACTTTGCTATTACTTTCTATTACTATCTATTACCATAGATGTCAAGTTAATTTTTTTGGCTTTACATTTTTCCTAAATTCTTGTAGCAGGGGGTATGCCCAAGATGGTGATTTCATTCAAAGTAGACGAAAAGGTAAAAAACGCCCTTCAAAAACTGGCAGAGGAAGAAAACCGCTCTCTCAGCAATTATGTAACCACACTGCTCCTTGACCACCTTAAATCCAAGGGTATTGACTGGCACAAAACAAAGAAGAAGGCCAAGTCCAAGTAACTTTTACCGTTTTTCTCAAGAACACTGAATTTCCCTCCGCATTTTTCCCGTAAAAATCGAGTGTTGTATTCAGGCTACACTTGTGATACAGGAAATCCGTTTGCCGCACTGATCATATTGTGGACACATAAACCTTCCACTCCTAACTATGGAGACTCATGGACTGTAGACATAGACCCCATTTCTTGTGAAGAGAGGTGGGAGGTATGCCGCTGCTTCTGTTGAATAAGGAGAACGTTGCGCCTTGATTAAAACAGCACTTGGTACTCTTTTGGGGATGGTCCTGTTTACTTTTGTTATGTACATTTCCCAGAGAGCCAGATTGTTCACTTTGCGTCTTATTAGAAGTATCGGCAGGCCGTGCTTCCAGCACTGGCAGTACGTGCTTATTTTTATTGGTATTATACTCCTGGAAATCAGCATTTATTTTCGTTTTGAAAGACGGGATGCCATACTGTTGTCTATTGGATATCTCATCCTCGTCATCCTCCTTTTGCTTCAATTTCGGCGTAGTGATCGGCTTCGATTGGATAGCTGGGTAACTATTCATTTGCTCCAGTCTCATAGAGGGGACGTGCTTTTGTACGAGCTTTTTGAGAGCCATGAGGGTTGGCAGCAGTTTCGGCAAGGCACAGCGGTACAGTCTGAATATGTTGCCCATAAAGGCAGGTTTAGCCTAAGAAAGGAACGGCCCGCCGATCCCAATGGTGTCTATAGGATGCTATCAAGACGAGCTGGGCTTGGCCTTCTTTTTTCAGGTTGGATTTATAGACCGACCGAAGGAGGCCAAGGCGGACTGGGGGATCGTCTTGCCGTAGAGGACAGTGACTTCAACGGCTATGGGTTTGTAGTCTCTCACGGTGAGAATAGTTGGGCTGCAATAGAGCGAAGAGACGCAGGCATAGCGAGGGGGCCGGAGCGTTTGGCCCATCAAGATTTTCAACCTCCTACAGACGCTTGGTATCAGTTCGAGTTCTACTTGAAAGTAGGTGGAGAGTTCGATTTGTGCCTGAACGATGCATCAGGAGAGCGACTCGTAAACATTAATGCAGAAGATCAAAGATACAACTCATTTGACCGGGTGACCATACATGGTGGTTTCAATTACTACGTAGACGAGTTGAAAGTTGAAGTACTTTAAGGATGCCATGAACTGAATACCAAGACCCCGTTTCTCGTAGAGAGAGGTGGGGTTTTGTGTAAGGAGAATGAAATGAGATTAGTTGTTATTGCTGGAGTCATATTTTTTTCTGGTTGCGCGGCAAATTCAGGCATTGTACCGCTTGGACAGGATACTTTCATGGTTTCTCGTCAGGCGGCCACAGGTTTTTCCGGCCCAGGCAACCTTAAAGCAGAGGCACTTCGAGAGGCAAACCAATATTGTATAAAACAAGGGGAATTATTACAGGTAATTCATACTAATGAGTCCAACCCTCCTTACATCCTAGGTAATTACCCAAAAGTAGAAATTCATTTTATGTGCCTTGATGCAAATGATCCTGAATTGACCCGCCCGAAGTTGAGAAAAGAGCCAGACACAGTTATTGAAATTAGGAAATGAACTGCAGCGCTTGGGAGTCAAAGAGCAACGGCTTCTAGTGAAGCCCTGAAGAAGCACAAGAAGAGGGGCAAGAAATAAGCCTTCCGGTCACACACCACGAAGCCAAAGTGCATTGCTGAAATCTTATATTGTTTAAGACATATCTTGAGATGAAGAACCGAAGTGTGGATCTATGAAGACTCGGCAGGATCTATCCAGTTTTGCACTGGAACAAGATCCTCGTAGTGGCGGGTATTATTTGTTACCATAACTAATTTATGCTGTCTGGCAATGGAAGCATTCAGAATATCTAAATCACCTCTTTTTTTCCCTAAGTTCAGGGTTTCAGATTTCAGCATGGAATACATCTCCCAGGTGTTTTGATCAACTTCCAAAATTCCTACTCGTTGCGCAAACTCATTGATAGTGTATTCGTTAATGAGAGAATGCGCACTCCTGTAAACAAGAACTTTCAGTTCGGCGACAGTTACGATTGATATTCTTAGATTTTGAAATCCCTTTTGCTCAAATACTCTGTCGAGGTTGTATTTCCCGCGAAGAAAGTAAGATGAGATGTCGGTATCAATCAGATACTTCATTCAATGGGGGAGGAGGCAGAATAGAGCCTGGATTCATACAACTCGTTTAGTTGTTCATCTTCATCGCCGGATTCTATCCATCTGCCAAAAAGGGAGACAATAGTTGAAGAGCTTTCAGGAACCGATCTGCTTTGAGCGATTTCCAGTTCTACGGTCCCTTCTGAGTCGCCAGCAAACCGAAAAAATTCATCAGCCGTTATTTCGGCGGGATTCATAGAATTGACATCATGAGATTGAACGAGGGCTACGTTTTCCCGCAACAAGATAATATCGTCTTCAGCCGTCTTCATAGCTCATACTCCTGTTCCATGATCGCAGAAGTAAATGGTTTGTGGCATGCCCAACGGAAGGTGCGATCAGTTGTTATAAATCCTACTTCAATAGGGCCACCACATGCTGGTGCACCAAATCTGAATTTCGTGGCTTTGACCGTAATATGCAAATACGAATAGATAAAGTCAATCGCCTCACGGATTGGGAGATCTTTCACCCCGGCTGCAACCAGTGGATCAGAGATTTTTTTGAATGCTTTCTCAAAAATACCATCAAATGTCTTGCGGATTTCACCATCAGGCAGCAGTTTTTTTATTTCTTCGGGCAGTCGTTCCGGTATCTCCGGGTCGAAGCCTCGAAAGACCCTCATGAAGAATTGTGGCATACCAGAGAACGAACACAAACCCAATGGGATTGGTTGCAGTTTTACATCACTTGTCCTTACTTGAATCTGAACACACGCTGGGTCATGTGTTTTTGGCTCCCGCCCGCCTAGGTAATAGCCAACGAAATCGATGTCTGATTCCTTCACAAGCGGTTGCGCAATATTGGCGAGCTTCTCTGCCGCATCCCGAACTGTGGTGTTCTCTTCGATCTCATCTGCCAACTGGGCAATAACTGTTCTATGACTGGTCTGGCCAAGACTGGCTGAACCCCAAGTACATACACCCAATCTGGAATCTTCTCCCACCTCGAATACCTTCTGAGAGTGGGTAAGCAACTGCACAACCCCACCTCTACCGTTGGGACTCACCACAGAGACCATAGTAGAGCTATCAGCACCAAGAACCACTCCTTCAGATACAAGATATGCAGCCGCGATAGTCACTTATAGAACCCCTCTTTGATTATCAGCAATTTTTGACATGCATAAAATATATTATATGAATATCCCAATCAACGCCAAAAGACAAGGAAAATGTCAAATATCTCCGGCCTTTTGGATTCTTTCCGGTTTACCGGCACATAATCTTGTCATAAGATGGGAACATGCCTTTTTCCGGTTAGGCTTCCTACCTCCCTTGGGAGGGTATCTCACAGGTAACCGCCCTGCTGCCTACACTTCGGAAATAACCGTGAGCCGTTGTGGGATATGGGAAAGCCCCTATTTCAGAGGCTTTCCGCACATTCCGATAATTGCCGTGAAACCGACTCAAAATCCTCCGGGCCTTGTGCCCTTGGGGGTTCGACTCCCCCCTCCGGCACCATGGAAAATGTTGAGAGATTAAGGGGTTTTGGGGAAACCAGGCCCCTTTTTTCATTTAGGGCAAATTTGCCGGTCTTAGTCATTTTTGGCCTGTTTTTGCGGTTTGTGTGGCAGAAATATGGCAGATCTTTCTTCACTCCGATCCTAACCAAACCGGTTTTGTGATTCCGGTAAGAGTGACATCATTGGCTATGAACTTGATATGTCGTTGATGCTTCGATATCATATCGAAACATTTCAAGAAGTTATGATACTGGAAAGCGCTCAGAACTCCTTCTTGGTATAGCCTTTGCAGTCACAATAATAATGTATTAGTTCTTGCTAAAATGATACCCAGGATAAACATCAGAACGGGTACACGATGCAAATTACAAGGTGCAAAATACCGTACTTTTCCACCACAATCTCCATCGTTCTGGGGTTGTTGGTGTGGATGCTGAGCTGCGGGGGTGTGGCTACTGCTGACATTTATGCCGATTCAGCCCATGGGAACAGGGACCCTGGGTACGGGGTTAATCGTTTAGGCACAGACTATCCAACAGGAGACTGTGCACACTGCCACGACACCTTTGACCCATCTGCTTGTAGCGTGAACAACTTTATGCTGTTTTATGATGATTGGGTAACAAAAAGTGATATGTTCTGCTTTGAGTGTCATAGTGCGTCTACTGAACACCAGCAAGTGACCAACTATCCCTACTGCGTGACTTTCGGTGGTCGGGCCGAATTCTATGGAAATATAAAGAAGCAGTTTACGAACCAATATTCAAAGCCTGCCAACTGTGGATCAAGGCATTACCTGGATGCCATCCGCGATTTCATGGTCAATGATATATATAACTGGGGCTTTTCTTCCGATCCCGATCCCTGTTTGGCATGCCACCCCTCTCATGGTGCTCAAAGAAGTCACCCAGTTGCCGACGTTAGTGAAGGGGGCAAACTCAATACCGCCATCAGACGTGCGGTTCATTATAAGAGCACAAATCCTGGTGACATCCTGTGGGGAGACGACGCAAGTGAACGGATGGATGACTATGCCACCTCTGTCGGCGGCACGTATCAAGCGCCGTATTACGGAAATACCAGCGGCACGAAGTATGAGCCTTCTGGGAACTCGAGTCCTTTGGACGGCTCGGATCTGCCCGATTATGCGACCTTCTGTCTGGATTGCCATCAATATGAACAATACGACCCTGAAAGAGATGAAGTGGTGAGGGCCATAGATTGGAGCTCAGAGAGACATGGTGGATTGCCCTCCAATACTTGTGACGCAGGTGAGACTTATGAAGGTGACCCCTTTGAAGGACCCCTCAGACCCCCGTATGACACGTACGAACCCAATGAGTTTAACTTCGTGCTTTCATGTTTGGACTGCCATGAGTCCCATGGGACCAAGAAGAGGCTGCATCTCATCAGAAGAATGATTAACGGCGAGGCTGTGGCGGCAGACAGCGGGACATGTGACGAAGCCGGTGATTGGGCCAGTATCTGCGCAAGATGCCACTACTTAACCCACTCATATGCTCCTGTCTGTACCGGTTGCCACTACCATGGAAAACTATGCCCGCATCCTCAGGTGTGTATGGGTCAACCCTGCTTTTAGGCAAAGGATCTAACGAGGCTCCTTGTTCAAGACCATGGGGATGTGGAAAGGATGTTTGGGATATTCGGCCTCGGGGCCTTAGGTTTTGATACTGACAAGCTATCCATACTTTGGGACCAGGCCGAGCAAGCACGATATATTGTGAATTCCTAAACAACCCACCTGAAAGACTTCTTAGGTCCCGCCCCGCCACCTGAGAACCGCCTATACAAACTCCCCGAATACCCGCCAGGTGTTCACGCCTATTACTATGTTGTACCCACCAGCGCTCTTACTGGTCCTTGAAAATACCAAAATAACCATACCGTCATCTTTTTGACACAATGTCAATTTGATATCATAAAGAATTGACCGGCTCACTCCTTGCGACCCCGGTCCTTTAGGATGGGATCAAAGGGAGCTGTAGAAAATGTTTGCTCCTCACTTCCACCTATGCCGTTTATCTTAATGTTTTCGGTCTGTTATCATGTGTACGCATAGTCTTTGGCAGCCCGGCGTTTTTTTGACGGTTTTGGCATGAAAACTGCAGTTAACAGAGTCTGGAAAAAGGCACACCTCCCGAAAGGGTGGGACGCAAAGCTTCCGGTCCCAGTGAAGAGGGATAGCGGGGCTGCCCGACTGCGAGAGCCCATTCTTCCGAGAGGAAAATGGGTTTTTTTGTGAGGTTGCGACATGAGGTACCAAGTGTATGGAGGAACGGATGAGACGGATAGCTAAAGTGCTGTTGACCCTGTTTATCGGTTTGGTGCTGGTCTTTGCTTTGTCCAGATATAGCCAAAGCACACTTGCCGGCCATAGCGACTGTGTTGAATGCCACAACACGGCATCCGGCTTTACACAGTATTATTCTTTTTCTGCCCCATATTCAACGCACCATGACCTTCATTTTGGTGGGCCGATACCATGTGGAGATCAAACTTGCCACCCCATGTTTGATGCCCGGCCACCACGCACTACCTGCTCTGGTTGGACATATCAAACCTGGGGACCGTGTCACGTGTCTAATCTATAGCGATAAAGGGGTTTTTGAATGAGTGAAAAGAGCAAATACTTTGTTCGAAAGGATGGGGGCGCCCGCCGTCCGAGAAGGGAAAGGGTTTTTTAATGAGGGGCTTTAGAATGAAAGCAAGAAAGGCAACGCCACGCAGAGGGGGATACTTCACTGCTGCAGTTCTATTTTTTACTTTGTTACTTGGCGCAACAGGCCAAGGCCTGGCCGCAGAGATAGAACATTTCTATCAAAGCTACGATGCGATCATCAAATTAAACTGTGCAAACAGCGTCTGGAAGGAAGTAACGCAATATCAAATAGCCTCTAGTAATTTCACTCCTGGTAAGCAATATCTCCTTGTGATCAACTTTTCCACTAGCGTTAATAATGGCGCCTATAATTCCATGGCACGGGTGCTTCATGGAACTACTGTATTTCCTGACTCCACTTTTATGAATGAAACAAGGCGGGGCGGTGTCGCCCATTGCGGTCATGCCTACAGCTATTGGACGGTCTGGACTGCGGTTTCCGGTCAGGATATTCATGTTGAGATAAGTCAATCAGGTACCGTAGGTACTAATGTGCGAACCGAAGAATATGAGGCTTTTGCGATCAATCTGGAAGATGGTTTAACTGAAAACGCGGACTGGTTTTACCAGACAGAAACCCACTCAGGCAATCTGCCAACGACCTGGGGGACTTTTCCGGGTATCGGCGCCAGCGTTACCTTCGACGGAGGCAATGATGATTGGATGATCTTGGGTTTTGGCCGATTTCTTTCAGATGCCACGTCAAATCAGTATAAAATGAGGATTTACGATGTTAATACTACGCTTAACTACTGTCAGACACGGCATGCTACTGAGGACATTAATGATTACCGACCGCATATGATCATTGCTGGCATAGAGAATGTAGGCTCAAATCATACAGTCAGAGTAGAAGCGACGAATCACACCGCCAACACAAATGATTGGACTAATTCAAAAATATTTGCCCTGAATCTCAACAAGTTCAAAGACCATTGGATAGGCTACAGTACCGCAGGGGTTTCGCCTGTTGTCCTGGATACCTGGTATGAAGTCTATGGAAAGCCGGACTATTCAGCGAGTCAGACAGGCGACGTGTTGATCTGGTCGCAAGAGATACAGGACACAGGTGATAATGCAAAATCCACTTACAGTCGGATGACCGTCAACGGAGCGGTCGTACCTGCCGGCCACAGTGATGCCAAAAGAGAGCTACCCCATGGGGCGAACGATGAAGATGCCCACCATCGTATTTACCTCGGTTCGCTCAATGTAGGTTCCAATGATATCGATATTGACATGAACGAGGATGTGGATGTCTCTCCAGCGGCGGTCGTTGATATTCACAGTTTGGTTATTTTCTCAATGGCAAAGGTCACTTCTTGCCCTGCGCCAGGGACTCCGAATATCGTAAATCCTGCTGATCTCGCCACAGGGGTGCCCATAACTCAAGTTCTAGACTGGACAGACTGTGTTGATACGGACACTTATGCAGTGTACCTGGACGAAAACCCCTCTCCTACTACAAAGGTGGGTGAGCCCGGTGTCAGCACTTTTGATCCGGACCTTGGATACTGCACGCATTATTATTGGAAGATCGTAGCCAAGAATGCCGGTGGTTGCAGCACAGTAAGTGACGTTTGGGAGTTTACTACTGTGGATGGCCCTCCGGGGACACCGAGCAACCCGAGTCCTGCTGATGGTGCCGTAGATGTTTCTGCAACTGGTGATCTGGACTGGTCAGACTGCAGTGGTACGGATACGTACGAAGTGTACCTCGACGAAAATCCCACTCCTACCACAAAGGTGGGTGAGACCACTGACAGCACTTATAGTCCAGCCCTTGGCTTCGGTACTCAATATTACTGGAAGATCGTGGCCAAGAATAGTTGTGGGTACAGCACAGCAGGTCCGGTTTGGAATTTTACTACCGGGTCTGGAACCACCCATTATGTAGACAAGGATAGTACAGGGGCCTCGGATCCATATCAAACGCAGGGAACTGCCGCAACCAGCATTCAGACTGCCATTAACGCGTGTACAGTTGGTACTGTATATGTCAAGAAGGCATCAGGTACATACAACCAGAAGATTAATATGAAAAGTGATGTACACGTGGTGGGAACCAATGCAACTTGGGGTGTACCCTCATCCCGCAATGACTACCCGACCGTCGATAGAACAACCAGAGCCACTGTAAGGTTTCTGGGCCCCCTTACTAACTCCAGGCTGTCATACTTCAAGATAACAGGCGGCAAGATGGAGGAGGGTCAAATTTATATAAGCGGTAAAAACGGAGAAATTGGTAATGACGTGATTATAGAACACTGCTGGCTTAATCAAGGCAGCCACGTGGGAATCCAATTGAAGGGACCTGTGGCCCCCACCATCAGGGACTGTGACATTGAGGATCCAAGAACATCATGCATATCAAGTTTCTTGTACGGGATCGAATCTGCTTCTACCCCCATGATTATTCAGGGATGCGATCTGTCCGGTTTAGCGGGTTATGGTGACGGGTGGGGTCTACGCGCTGGCATATCCCTGGTTGGAGAAAACGGGGGCAATGTTGACGCAATAATCGGCGGTGACGGTGCTCTGGCCAACCACATCCACGATATGGGGAGAGCCGGCATACGTTTAAAGGATCTGGGAGCTGGGTGCGATATCACCATTGATAATAACGAAATCGACAACAATTCTGACGGCCAGTATAACCTGTATGCTCCAGGAATACTCGTGGACAACGTAGGCAAAGTAACGATTAAGCGTAATACCATCCATGATAACATGCAGGCTGGCATTGCGATTGCCAATAATTCAGATGTGACCATTGGTGCTGAAGCGTCGGTTACAGCCCCGATAGCAGATATTCAGAGCCAGTACGGTAATGATATTTATGGCAATTATTCGGGGGTCGCTTTTGGGCGCAAGAAGACAGCCCCCTCCAATGGCACCTTTGTCATTCGAGGCAATCAGATCTATACGAATAGGGCAGGTTTAGGAGGCGGAATAGCCATAACGAGAGAAGTTGCAGGAACTGTCTTGATCAAGCAAAATGAGATCTATGACAACCAGCGCGCAGGAATCGGCATCCAAGATGACTGCACGGCGGAAATTGTCCAAAATCATATCTATAATCAATACCAAAGGGCAGGCATCCACACCGGGAGAAACGGCCCGAACTGGTTTGGCGGCGATGGTGGGGCCGTCCTTACCATCAGACAAAACAAGATCCATGGCAACTCAAATGTCGACCGTGGCGGTGGTATCGATGTAAGACATGCCTCAGGGACAATAGAAAACAACCTCGTCTATGACAACCGTAAGGGAGGCATCAGATTTGGGGACTGGATCGATGAGATTGTCAATAACACTGTGGTTAACAATGGCAATGACACAAATGATCAAGGAGGGGGCATCATCTATGACGACCTCGCAGGTGGGGTTATGGATCCTCCAGACGGCGTTCCGCCGGCACCACTTCTCATACTGAACAATATCTCCGCATATAATCACAAGGCCGGGATCAGGGCCTGCTTTGATAACACAGAAGGTTCGGAAGAACGAGACTATAATCTATTGTATGCCAACTATCCATGGAACAGCGCCTTTAGTCGGTCGAACTCAGAGGATTGCGGATGGCCTGACCTGGATGATATGTCCTGCATAAAGCAGCAGTATGGTGGTTGCGTGGCGTATTTCGTGAAAGGCGTCGGGATATTATTAGATGACCCGAACGATATTGTCGCAGATCCCATGTTCGTGAGTATTACTCCTGGAAGCGAGGATTTTCACTTGCAGGTTGGTTCACCAGCAATTAACGCTGGCGATGATGGAGATGATATGGGTGCATATGGAGGGATTTATTATATAGACGATTCAGAGATTCCATAACAGGAAGAAGGTTAAGACCATGAAATTAAAGTTATCATTGCTAGTGACTCTATCCCTCATAATCTTTGGGACTGTGGGTGCAGCTGGAGCGGATTTCAGCCCAATCCAGATTACCAGTAACTCCTATAATGACACCCTTCCTGGGGTTGAGGGGAACTGTGTGGTATGGCAGGGTCACGGCAACTTCTCTGAGGCAACATCAACTGGGGCAGACTGGGAGATCTTCTGCTACAATACTGAAACCAAAGAGGCCCGGCAGATAACCGATAATGACTATCACGACACGTCACCTCGGACTGACGGTACCTACGTTGTCTGGCAGGGCGTAAAAGATGGTGAGTGGGACATATTCCTCTGGGATGGTGAGGAGTCTTTATCCATATCGGATCGTAATGCTGAAGACACATGTCCGCAGATTTCTTCAGGCCTCATTGTCTGGGATTCTGAGCCGTTTGGAGAAGATTTTATTGGTCCTGGGGAGATCGTTCTCTATGATATTGTTACAAAGACTAAGACTATATTGTCTCAGGAACAAGAAGTTGATCCTGATAACACCCTTGATGATGGTTCGCCTCAAATAAATGGTACAGAGGTAATGT
>SDBU01005856.1_pt1 | contig 14589 bp, 19 predicted proteins | sample 2277071 | NCBI WGS metagenome assembly SDBU01 (sample SAMN10397929, study PRJNA504765) | marine sediment metagenome | isolation source: marine sediment core GS08_GC12, 126 cmbsf | place: Arctic Ocean: Gakkel Ridge, Loki's castle | collected 2008
TCAGCTTCATATTCAGCCTGGGATTAAGATAAGAGTGTGGCATAATGGAGAGTTTATTTGTGAACTGCCGTATATATCTAAACAAAGAAGGAGGTCTATAATCTTTGTAGATGGGCCCCGCCCTGGTGGTATTATTCTTGCTTCAAGATAAAAGGTCTTATTCTAGCTTCTTGACTACAGGGTTGAATTTATAAACGGATTGAATTTATACTGGTGAGAGGGAAATGCATATCGCTTTGGGTTGTGACCACAGGGGCTTCGATCTTAAGCAGGTGATTATGGATTTTATCACCGATATGGGACATAGCTGCAAGGACTTTGGTTGCTATGATACTACCCCCTCAGACTACCCCGATATAGCCCAGGCGGTGGCAAGGGCGGTAGCAGGGGAGGAGTTTGACTACGGCATTTTGGTATGCAACACAGGCATCGGCATGAGCATAGTGGCAAACAAGATAAAGGGAATACGGGCAGCACTGTGTCACAACCCCTTGGCAGCACGTCTTGCTCGACAGCATAATGATGCCAATGTGCTCTGCTTGGGAGGAGGGGTGGTAAAATATGATTTGGTGCGGGAAATCGTGACAGTATTTTTGAATACCGGGTTTGAAGGGGGAAGACATGCTCGCCGCCTGGAGAAAATAAGAATTATAGAAGCAGGAATTTGACAATCCCAGCTTGCACTGCTAATATAGGTGCAACTTCATTGGCAAAGAGCATGACCAGGGTTTTAGTTAGTGTCAATCAGCCAGCTGATCTGAAGGGCTTGTCCTCCACAGAGCTGGAAAGGTTTGCTGCCCAGATAAGGGAGGAATTGGTGAGCCTTGTAGAGTTTAGCGGGGGGCACCTCGCCTCCAATCTAGGGGTGGTGGAGCTTACTATTGCCTTACATCGAGCTTTCGACAGTCCAAAAGATAAGATTGTATGGGATGTGGGGCATCAATCATATGTGCATAAGTTATTAACCGGGAGGAGGGAACGCTTCAGCACCCTTCGCCAGTATGGAGGGCTATCAGGCTTTACCGATCGGACGGAGAGCCCCCACGATGCCTTTGGAGCGGGGCATGCTAGCACTTCAATTTCAGCAGCTTTAGGAATGGCTATCGCCCGTGACCTGAGCAAGGAGAAATACTATGTGGTAGCAATCATTGGTGATGGCGCCCTAACTGGAGGGATGGCACTGGAGGGTCTAAATCAGGCAGGACAGTTGGGCACCAGGCTCATTGTGGTATTAAATGATAATGGAATGGCAATTTCCCCCAGCGTTGGAGCCTTATCCAAAGTTCTTAGTAGGCTGCGCCTCAGTCCTCACTACTACAGGGCTAAGGAGGGGATGGAGGAGGTTATCACCAAGCTCCCTTTAGGTAGTCAAACCTGGCAGATAAGCAAGCGAGTCAAAAATAGCTTTAAATGCTTGCTAATGCCCACGCCAATTTGGGAGGAGCTTGGCTTTGCCTACTTAGGACCTATTGATGGGCATAATATCTCTGAACTAGAGACAGCCTTCCGCCAGGCAAAGCGCTACCCCAGAGGACCTATCTTTATTCATGTTATCACCAAGAAAGGGAAAGGATACTACCCTGCTGAGAATGATGCTATAAGCTTCCACGGTTTATCAGGCAATGATAGCCAAGGCAATGCGCCTACATATAGCCAGGTCTTTGGGCAAACTGTGTTGCGTATTGCCCGAGAGAACCCAAAAGTAGTAGCCATCACCGCTGCCATGCTTGAAGGCACTGGATTAAGCATCGTAGCCAAAGAATTTCCAGACCGTGTCTTTGATGTTGGAATCTGCGAGCAGCATGCTGTTACCTTTGCCGCTGGCTTAGCCACTCAAGGTTTTATCCCCATTGTGGCTATATATTCCACCTTTTTACAGCGTGCCTATGATCAGTTAATTCACGATGTTTGCTTACAGAATTTGCCTGTTGTTTTTGCCATCGACAGAAGTGGGATTGTAGGGGAGGACGGCAAAACTCACCAAGGCACCTTCGACCTTTCATACCTCGGCTGTATCCCCAATCTGGTGGCATGTGCACCAAGGGATGAGAATGAGCTACAGCATCTTGTCTATACCGCAGTGAAAGCAAACCGTCCTATGGCAATACGCTACCCTCGAGGAGCTGAGGCAGGAATCCCCCTCGACTCTACACTTCAAGAGCTTCCCATAGGCAAGGGAGAGCTTCTCCAAGATGGAGAGGATGTGGTGCTCCTAGCCATTGGTTCCACTGTATATCCCTCATTGGAGGCAGCTCGGCAGCTCGAAAGGGAAGGTGTAAGATGCACAGTGATCGATGCCCGGTTCGCTAAACCTTTGGACAGCGAACTTATTTTGGATAACCTTGAAAGGGTCAAGCGGTTGGTTACTGTAGAAGAGAATGTTCTTGCTGGTGGGTTTGGCAGTGCAGTGGTTCAATTGCTTCAAAGCGCAGGGGTTGAAGATGTGCGAGTGAAATGCCTGGGCATACCTGATGTATTTGTAGAGCATGGTCCTCAATCGCTTCTCCGCTCCAACTATCACCTTGATGCCCAGGGGATAGCCCATCAAGTTCTGGTTGCCTTCCCTGAGCTTGCCAAGGAGACAAGGAGCAGGGTTATAACCCTCCTTTAGGTCTTGATCGAATAAAATGTCCTTGCCAGCCCCTTTCTACCGATATCAAGGTGAAATTGAGGCAGAGCTAAAGCTAGTTGTGCATGAAAGTCCTCTGCTTCTCTACAGGATGATACGCTATCACCTAGGTTGGGAAGATGAGCAAGGTCAGTGTCAACAAACCTCAAGCGGGAAACTGATACGTCCCACCCTTTGTCTCCTGGCTTGCGAGGCAGTGAAGGGTGATTGGCATGCTGCTCTTCCGGCAGCAGCAGCGATAGAGCTTTTGCATAACTTCTCTCTTATCCATGATGACATTGAAGATAGAAGCTGGCAGAGAAGACATCGACCTACAATATGGAAGCTATGGGGAGAGGCACAGGGGATAAATGTCGGCGATGCTATGCACGCCTTAGCTCAACTTTCCTTGCTCAGGCTGGCAGAGAAAGGCGTATCCCAGGAGAAAATAGTTCTGGCATCACAGCTAATGAACCAAACCTGTCTCGAGCTCTGCGAAGGACAATATCTGGATATTGAATATCAGGGTTGTCTCCAACTCAACATCGATGACTATCTGAAGATGGCTAACAAGAAAACAGCTCAGCTTTTTGAGTGCTCCTTTCATCTTGGCGCTCTCTTAGGCACAGATAATCAAACATTGATTTCACACCTTTGTTCTTTTGGCAAAAGAATAGGATTAGCCTATCAAATGCGAAACGATTATCTGGATATCTGGGGTGAGGGGTCTTCTTTTTCTGATATTAAGCAAAAGAAGGGAACTCTTCCCTTAATTTATGCTCTGGAGAAAGCAAAGGGCGAAGAAAAGAAGAATCTGCAAGGAATTTATAGCAAAGATGAAGTTTCAGACGAGGATGTTGCTATGGTGCTTCGCATCTGGGATAATCTGGGTGTGAGAGACTATGTAGAGCAGATGATAGAGCAATATTATCATCAAGCCCTCCAAGAGCTTGAGTCAGCGAGACTCCCCTCCTCGGCTCATCAAGAGCTAGCGGAGATAGCCTCCTTCCTTCTCAGGATAAATAGCTTTATGGTTGATAGGAAATGAAAAAATAAATATGACGTCATTGTCAACTAGGAGAGTTAATTATGAATAAGAATATTGATACTTCTAATGAAACAATCAACTATCATTATATATTCAAACTTAGTAACGGTAAAAAGAAGGAACTCAGTGTTAAACTGAATGCGAAAACTCTAAAATTGATAAGAAAACAAGAGGAAAAGCCCGAATGGACGAAGTTAAAATATTCCAAGTGTAGAATTTGTCCTCTAGACGAGGAGCGACATGAATTTTGTCCAGTAGCTGTAAATCTTGTCGAACTCATTGATATTTTTGGAGATTTACTTTCTTATGAAAAAGCTGATATATTAATTGAGACAAAGGAAAGGAATTTTTCGAAATATACTACATTACAAAAGGGATTAAGTTCATTAATCGGCATATATATGGTTACAAGTGGTTGTCCGATTATGGAAAGATTAAAACCGATGGTGCGCTACCATTTGCCCTTTGCCACAGAAGAAGAAACTGCGTATCGTGTCCTGTCGATGTATTTAGCCGGGCAATATTTTTTAAGTAGAAAAGGTAGTAAAGCTGACTTTAATTTAGAAAAGCTAATGAAATTTTATGACGATATTCATTCAGTAAATAAAGATATGTGTGAAAGACTACGGAGCGTTTCTAAAGGAGATGCCGGTATTAATGCAGTGATTATCCTAGATACCTTTGCGATAGAGATACCCTTAATATTGTCTGAAAGAATCGAAAATTTATTTAGCGCATATTTTGAATAACGGGAACATTAATTTAATAGGTAACGGTAGATGACACAGGATATCTGGCTAGATAATTGCGACTAATAATAAGGGAGGCATTATGTCAAAGGATAAAAAAGAGGACAGGCAAAGGGCTTATGAAGAACTGCAAGAGGAGAGAAGACTCCTTCCTTCAAGATTACCGGTATATCTTATTACAAGTTCAATCTTATTTCTAGGCTTTGCAAGCTTGGACATCCTCTTTGTTCAAAGGGTTCTCTGTGGAGTAGGCTTAGCAACCACTATCTTTGCCTTCCTCCACTTTCAAACTATAGCCTCTCGCTTAGATAACCTCGAAAGGATGGCTAAAGTGGCTGAGAAAAGGAAAGGATGGCGTAAATATTTTAGAGCCCGAGTGATGGCTTGGCTATGGTTCCCTTTAGGTTTTCTAGTAATTTGGGGTTGCTCTTTATCAGCCACAATTCTTCATTGGATTTAGATACTGGTGGAGATGGAAATAATCCCAGCTATTGACCTTAAGGACGGCAAATGTGTTCGCCTGTATCAAGGTGACTACAGCCAGGAGACAATCTTCTCTGAGAATCCTGCAAGCGTTGCCTTGCACTGGCAGTCTCTTGGAGCAACTCGATTGCATCTCGTTGACCTTGATGGGGCGGCTAGGGGTAGGCTGTGCCACCTCCCCACTATCGAGGAAATATTACACGCAGTCAAGGTTCCTGTTCAGCTAGGAGGGGGCATCCGTCAAATGGAGACCATAGAGCAACTCCTGGGGATGGGGGTTGGGAGGGTGATTTTAGGCACAGCGGCAGTAGAAGAGAAGCGACTGGTAGAGGAAGCCTGCCGCAAATATGGAGAGGCTATCCTGGTAAGTATAGATGCTAAAAATGGTTATGTGGCTACTTACGGCTGGCAAAATACAACCAATATCACTGCTGAAGAGATGTTGGAGATGATGGCAGGTCTTGGTGTGAAACGATTTATCTATACCGACATAAGCCGGGATGGCACCCTAACCCAGCCCAACTTTGAAGCTATAGCCAAGCTGGTTGCCAACACTGACCTTCCCATCATCGCTTCAGGTGGCATCTCATCAATAAGCCATCTTAAGCATCTAAGCCAGCTTGGGGTTGAAGACGCCATCGTGGGTAGGGCACTATACACTGGGGATATAAATTTAAGACAGGCACAGATAGCTATAGAGGAAAGGGAAACAAATGCTGAGGTTCGATGAAAGAGGACTTATCCCAGCTATAGCCCAGGATGATGACACAGGCGAAGTGCTGATGCTGGGTTATGTAAACAAAGAGTCATTGCGCCTCACCTTCGAAACAGGGCAGGTATGGTTTTATAGTCGTAGCCGGCAGGAGCTATGGCACAAGGGAGAAACCTCAGGCAGCTACCTAGAACTTTGCTCAATATGGAAAGACTGCGATGAAGATACCCTATTGCTCAAGGTAAAGCCCTCCGGTCCGGTATGCCACACCGGTAACCGCACCTGCTTTTTCCAGCAGCTTATGCCAGAGGAGTGAGCCTCACTCGCTCGTATTAACCTCAATAGCCCCTTTTAAGGCTGAAATAGCTACCTCAAGTTGAGCATCGGAGGGCTGGCGGGTGGTTAAGGCTTGTAATGCTAATCCTGGGCGAAGAATGGTTCGCACTACCCTGATATGAGAATACCTCGCCCCAATTTGAGTAATTTCATAGCCAATGGCAGCGATAACAGGGATAAGAACGATGCGGGATAGGACCCTCAGCCATATCTCCAGGTCAGGCAAGAGGCTGAAAACAAAGATAGCAATAACCAATATGATTAGAATAAAGTTTGTCCCGCAGCGGAAGTGGGCGGTGGAGTATCTTCTCACTGCCTCCGGTTCCAAGGGGGCGCCATCCTCGTAGGCATTAACCACTTTATGCTCTGCCCCGTGATAGGCAAAGACCTTCCTTATATCGGGTATAAGGTTTATCGCTCCAAGGTAGAGGATAAAAATGGCGATACGGATAACGCCTTCCAGTATATTAATGACTAAGGACGAGTTGAAATAGGATTCAAGAGGTCGAGCAATGAAGAGCGGAGCTACAAAGAATGCTGCCACGGCAATTATCAGGGCGACAGCTAATATCCCCCACATCATAGCCCCCGAGATCTCTTCCTTTTCTTCCTCCAGGGATATATTGGCGGATTGGAATAGGGCTTGCATACCTAAAACCAAGGCCTCTATAAGGACAATTAGCCCCCGCAGCAAAGGCGTCTTCCTTATTTTCCCCGTGTAGAGGGTTGACAAGGGCTTGGTGGTAACAACCATTTCGCCGTTGGGGCGGCGCACTGCCATTGCCAGGCTCCTCCGCCCTCGCATCATCACCCCTTCAATAACAGCCTGTCCTCCATAGTGGAAGGCTTTGGACAAGGTAACCTCCTTAACGAAAAAGGAGCAGGTTGCTCCTTTCTCCAATGCAAGAATTAGTCTTTGAGCTTATACCGACGCTTGAACTTTTCCACTCTCCCAGCGGTATCGACTATCCGTTGCTCACCGGTAAAGAAGGGGTGACATTTGCTACACACCTCTACCTTGAGTAGCTGTTTGGTAGCGCCTGTAGTAAAGGTATTGCCACAGGAGCAAACTACCTTGGCATCAGTATAGTATTTGGGATGAATCTTGTCCTTCATCTTCTTTAGGCGGTATATACGCTTACCTTTTTTCTAACCTTGGTAGCCGGTCCGAACTTGACCACCCCATCAATAAGAGAGAAGAGGGTATAGTCCTTGCCCACACCTACATTATCGCCTGGGCGGATTCGTGTTCCCCTCTGACGAACCAGAATAGTTCCGGCTCGCACCGTTTCCCCACCATATCGCTTCACTCCCAATCTTTTAGCCTGACTATCTCTCCCATAGCGGGTGCTGCCACCACCCTTTTTATGTGCCATATCTACCTCCCTACGAGTATCTGCTTAATAGCCAGTGTGGTATAGAGCTGCCGATGACCTCTCTTCCTGCGATACCTTACCTTGGGCTTATATTTGAACACAATTATCTTATCGCCCTTATCCTCTCCCAAAGCTTCAGCTACCACCTTAGCCCCCTCCACTACTGGCTTACCTACTATCACTTCCCCATCCTGGGACACAAGAAGCACCCTGTCAAGCTCAACAATGCTCCCCTTCTCCACCCCCAGCCGCTCCACCTGGATGACCTGCCCTGGGGCTACTTTATATTGTTTCCCCCCTGTCTCAATTACGGCGTAAATTCTCTCTCCTCCTTGATGGCACCTAAATTCTATCAGTATGGCTGTCTAAATGTCAAGTTTAATTTTCCTTGACATAGCTAGGTGGACGGCTATAAAATGCCTCTAAAGGGGATATAGCTCAGTAGGGAGAGCGCTGCGTTCGCATCGCAGAGGTTGGGGGTTCGAATCCCCCTATCTCCACCAATTTGAATTGTGCCCCTGTAGCTCAGGTGGATAGAGCAGCGGTTTCCTAAACCGCGTGTCGGGCGTTCGAGTCGCCCCAGGGGTACCACCGTCTCTTTCCGCTAGGTTTGTGCCCACGGCTACGGTGAAGCTTATGCCTCTACCCCCTCAGCAAACTGCCTCACCTTTTCTCTGCTCTCTCCGAGGTTAATGCCAATAAACTCTATCTCCTCCCCCTTTTCCTCGAAGGCTGCCTGAAGATAAGGCATCTCCATACGGCAGGGAGGACACCATATAGCCCAGAAATTGAGCAAAACCCACTTACCTCTTAGCTCGCTTAGCGTTACTGTCCCTCCACCAAGAGTGGGGAGGGTAAAATCTGGAGCCAGGTGTCCTATTTTCGGGGCTACGCCTGGAGTGGGAGACGTGGCTTCGCTCGAAGTTAGACTCTCCAGCAGGGTGAGCAGCTCGTCCTTGCTGCGGAAGGCACCCACTTTTATATCACGTATAATCCCTTGCTCATCAATGAGTAAGGTGGTGGGGTAATACCTGATATTATAAGCCTCTCCTACTTTCAGGTTTGTGTCTAGAGCTATGGTAAAGGTTATACCTGCTGTGGGAGATGGTGCGCACCCAAGAAGACACCAGCTCACCACTAGGAAGGCAGCCAGCATGACCAGTACTGCCCATTGCTTTGTCTTTCTTTGGCACATAACAATCCTCCGCATTTAGAAAGTAAGGCGAATGAGGGTATTGGTAAGCATCAGTATCCCCAGTGCTATGAGCAATATCCCGCTGAGCATGGAGATTATATTGGCATGGCGGCTGAGCCATCTGATAACCGGAACTGCCGTTCCTAGGGCTAGCCCAACAGCGATAAAGGGTATCCCCAGCCCCAACGAGTAGGCGAGGAGTAGGTAAACTCCCTGCCATACGGTTTGCGAACTCGAAGCCAAAGCCAGAATCCCCCCTAGTATCGGTCCCACGCAAGGCGTCCATCCCAGAGAGAAAGCAGCCCCTACCCCGATGGAGCGCAGGTATCCTGTGCTGCCACCGAAGGAGCCCCTGAGACGCATTTCATAATTGAGCCAGGATATCCTCGGAGCAGCGAGCAGGAAGAGCCCAAATAGCAGTAGCAGCCCACCAGCTATTTTGTGGAGCAAGCCAGTGGGGACAACCGCTCCTATCAGTCCCAAAGAGGCTCCTAAGCCAATAAATATAAGTGAAAAACCTGCTACAAAGCTGATGGCGTGGAGGAAGGTGTGCCAACGGCTGGCTTGTGGTGTCAGAGAGGAAGCACCAGCCAGGTTGGCTAGATATACTGGCACCAAAGGTAGCACGCAAGGGGAGAGAAACGACAGCACCCCAGCAGCGAAGGCAACAGGTAAAGAGAATTCCTCCATGGAGAATTACTATTTATTCTACTTATTCTGCAACAGGCTGTCGATTTTTTCTTGGAGGACCCGTTCGGGCACAGCACCGATAACCCCGTCAACGATTTCCCCCTTATTGAAAAATCCCAGCGTAGGTATGCTTATAATCCCATATTTTGTAGCTGTAAGGGGAGCCTCATCAACATTCAGTTTGCAAAACTTGAACCTGTCGCTATATTTCTCCGACAGCTTCTCAACAACAGGAGAAACCATCAGACAAGGACCGCACCACGGTGCCCAGAAATCTACCAGCACAGGTAGCTCTGATTTCAAGACTTCCTCTTCGAAATCTTGGTCTGTAATCTCTTTTACCATTGTTCTCCCTCCTCCCTTTCGCCTCTACTTTTTGCTCAATGTGGAGGCACCAGATGTATGTATATCGCCTATGGTGGGCTCGCCAATGTAGCCAAGGTTTGAGGCACCACTCAGGTCAGCATCCAATCTGCCATCCATGTTTACTGTAGCCTGGCTGGCGCCGCTGAGGTTGACATCTGCGTTGTTAACCGGGAAACCAGCCAGTTCCACACGACTGGCACCGGAGGCTTCGATTACTATGTCACCGGCCGAGCCCTGCAATTGGACGGTGCTGGCTCCTGATACGTCAAATTCGGCATCACTAGCTGTTATGTCACCGATAACCCTGCTGGCCCCGGATATGTCAGTTTTAATATCCCCGGCTGACATATCACGCATATCCAGGGTGCTCGCCCCGGACAGGTCAAGAATGAAATCGTGTGAAGAGCTAAATCCTTGAGCAGTACCACGCGTGGCTCCTGATAAATCTAACTCATAAAGCTCGGGCATGGTGATTTCGGCCTTCAAGGTAGTAAAAATGTATCTTAATGCCGGTTTAAGACCTATCTTTAATGTTTCTCCCTCTTTAGAAACCTCGATATACTCAAATAGATTATCGTCCGCAGTTATGCTAACGCTGTATGAATCAGACTGGACAATTTCAACCTCAAAGGCATGTCCCGCCTCAATACGGCTAAAACCGCTGAAATCTATTTCTTGAGTGTCCAGATTCCCGGAACCCTTTACCACGCCTCCTGCGCAACCCACCAACAATACCGAGGTCAAAAGTGCTGCTACTATTATTGAAGTTGCAAGCTTTCTCATAGTTACCATCCTAACCCATTAGATATTTCCCGCAAACCGGGATTTCCCATATCAACTTGGTGCCGCTTCAAATCGATACACCTTACGACACCCCCTCCTATAGCTTCCCCAGCATCACCCGTGCTAACCGGCCCGACACGCTAGCCGTTACGTTCATCAGGTGCAGTGAGATGAACACCATTGGGATGCCGATGAGGGTAAGTAGAAATGCCTCCCACAACGTGTCGATGTTCCACACGCTCCAGTCCATGTCGACAAAGGAATAGTAGATGGGAGCGGTAAGCAGGCCAAGGGTGACGGAGATCAGCGTTACTGCAATGGTGAAAGTGGCGATGCCCGCCGGGAACTTCAGGAGTAGGTAGAGCACGCCGGTCCAGGTTACTCTGTTGGCTAGGAGCGCCTTGACCCGGGACCACAGCCCTTTGGATGTCGGCTGGCTAGAAGCCGGAGGGATATGCTCCTTCAGCATAGCGATGGCAACCTGCCGCTCGAACTTGCACAGCACCCGCGACCCGATCAACACCAGCAGCAGAATGGGGATGCCGGCCAGCGTGATGATCATCCCAAAGCTCACCGAAAGGCCCGTGACCAGGAACACGAAGTAAAAGGTGCCCAGCGGGAAGGCCAAAAGCAGATAGATAATGTTGATGTAGCTCTGCGGGTCGGCGACAACGCCAAAGAACCCTCGCTTTTCCGATACACTCATTGAGTTTCCTTCTTTCTATGATTGATTATTAGCCGGGATTTCCCATATCAACTAATGTGGCTATGTTAAAACCCTGCTCGCTGGCTGTCAAGGCATCTAACAAGCGCAAAACCAGATCCCGCAGCCCGCCCTATGCTGTAGTACCTCTTTCTCACCTCACCACCTACTTGTCCTGATGGCGCTTAGCCAGGTGCCAGGCATAACCCCGGGTTATGCGCTCCAGAATGGCAGCAAACAGCTCTCTGGGCACCGCCACCTCAGCTAGCTGGAAGATAATCCACCAGCTGGGCTTGGCTTCACCGGGATGGCTCAATCACCTTGTTCACCTTCTGAATTCTCCTGCCCATCCAGTCAAAGACCCTCTCCCTCTCCACCCAGCTAGCCGACGGCAGCACCACATAGGCAAGCTGGGCTGTCTCAGTCATAAATATATCCTGAACCACCAGAAAATCGAGGTTCTCTAAAGATCGTATGACGCTGGTCGAATCAGGGGCGGAGATAGCAGGATTTACCCCTACCATATAGATAACGCGGCACTTATGCAGTATATCCATATAGGTCAAGCCAGGCTGGGCTGGCAGGCTATCCACTCCCCAGGCTTTCTTAAAGAAATCCGCCGATTCCTGACTTACCCGTTTAAACCCTGGGTAGAAGACATTGAGGCAGCCCATATCCCCCGTCCCCTCACCGTTTATCTGCCCCCTCATCGAGTTCACGCTAGTCCCTGGCTTACCGATGTGCCCAGTGAGAAGAGCTAGGTTAGCCAGAATCTTGACATTATCCCCGCCAGTGATATGTTGGGTTATACCTTCATCATAAAGGATGCAATCCCTATCTGCCTTGGCATAGACCATGGCTGCTTCTTTGATCTTTTCTACGGGGACACCGGTAATCTCCTCTGCTTTCTTCAAATCTATCCCTGATAGGGAATTGCGTAGCTCATCAATTCCTGCCGTTCTCGACTCTATGAACTCTTTATTCTCAAGCCCTTCAGCAAGGATGATGCTCATCATCGCATCCACTAAAGCTACATCGGTGCCTGGCTTCAGTTGCAAATGGGTGTCACCCAGATACCTCACAGTAGCAGTCTTCCGGGGGTCCATTACGATTACCTTGGCTCCCTTCCCCTTAGCTCGAAGCACTCTCCTGGCTATCATGGGGAAGGTCTCTTTGATATTGACGCCGGCGATGAATATGCAGTCGGCAAGCTCGATATCAAGCTGAGAGGTCTGCATCACCCCTGAGCCCACTGTAGGCAGTAGTCCAGCTACTGTAGACGAGTGGCAAAATCTGGCGCAGTATTCTACATTATTGGTGCCCATGATAATCCGAACAAACTTCTGGAGTAGGTAGCTCTCCTCATTGGTGGTCTTGCCTGAACCTATAGCACCAAAGGACTCAGGAGGAACATCCCTGAACTTCTCAGCCACCAGGTTCAGCGCCTCTTCCCAGGAAGCCTCCCTGAACCTGCCGTTCTCCCTTATCAATGGCTTTTTAAGCCTCTCCTCGCTATAAAGGAACTTATAGGCATTCTTCCCCTTGGGGCAATTGGCTCCTTCATTTACAGGGTGCTTCTTCCACGGTTCCTCACCTATTATCTTGCCATCTTTAACTACCAGGTATATCCCGCAACCACATCCACAGTAGGGGCATATAGTGGAAACATACTCAAGGTTCATTTTCGCCTCCTGTTAAATGGACTTGATCCCAGGTTTCTTATGGTTTGGGTAAAGCTGGTGACTGTCTCAGCCACCTTTGGACCCTCAGAGGCTGAGATCCACTCCAGCCTGAGTCGGCCTCGACTGATTCCTGTGGCTTCAAGGAAAGGCTTCAAACCCATAACCCTTCTTCTAGTATTCAGGTTACCCTTTTGGTAGTGGCAATCTCCTGGGTGGCAGCCGCAAACCAGGACACCATCTGCGCCTAGAGCAAATGCCTTTAGTACCAGTTTTTCATCTACTCTACCGGAACACATCACCCTTACTATCCTCACATTGGGCGGGTATTTTGCCCTGGCAGTGCCTGCAAGGTCAGCGCCCCGATAGGAACACCAGTTGCAGAAGAACCCCACTATTTTGGGGCTCAAATTCGTCCATCGCACCTCCTCTAGATTTTTATTAACCTGCTTGCAAAATTAGACACACCCTCGAATTTCTCTCTGCATCGGATGCTCTTGTATTGGTAGATGGGCAGCTCAGCTACCTCCTTTTAAGTACTCTTCGAGCTGACATACAAGCGAGTAAATGGTAAAATAAATCCAGCAGTCTTACTCATAGTTGTTGATATACCCTATAGGGGTAGGGTATATCAACCAAGGCTGGTTGATGGAGGAAACGATGGCTCAAGAAGCAATATCGGAGGAGGTGCTATTGAAGCGCCTGAAAAGGATTGAGGGGCAGGTGCGCGGCATCCAAAAAATGATTGAGGATGGTCGCGATTGTGAGAGTATTATCACCCAGTTGGGGGCTGTCCGGTCTGCCATTGAAGGTGTTGGCGCACTCTTGTTAAATAATTATATGAAACTTTGCTTTAGCAAGGGGACTAAAGCTGAATCTGCTAGCATTGATTCTCTGGCACGGGCTATTGCCATCTGGGGAAGGGTGCGCGTCGGCGATAGCACTTAGGTCAAAAGCCATACTAGAGCTATCGTGCTACCTTTTAAGTTACCTTGAGGTTAGACGCCCCTTGGCTCAGATTGACTCCTGCCACCCCTTGGGCATAGAATAGATTGAGATTTTTTCATCTTAGAGTAGGTAAAGAGCTATGCCAGCAAATTTGCCACCTCAATACTATGAAGCTGAGAAGCTTTATCGGTTAGCAAAGACAAATGAGCAGAAGGTTGAAGCTCTACAGGCTATGCTCTCCATCATGCCCAAACATAAGGGCACTGATAGGCTTCGTGCTGAATTAACCAGCAAGATTGCCAAATTCTCGCAAGAAGCTAAAAGGAAGGTTGGTAGGAAGGGGAGCCCCTACTCAATAAAGAGAGAGGAGGCTGGTCAGGTAATATTAGTTGGGCTTCCAAATGCAGGTAAGTCGAAGCTACTTTCATCAGTTACTCAGGCATCCACCGATGTAGCCGATTACCCCTTTACTACCCAGACCCCGATTCCAGGGATGATGAATTTTGAGAATATTCAGATACAGCTAGTGGATACCCCACCTATAACCAGCCGAGGTTCCCAATTATGGCTGGGCAACATCTTTAGAGGTGCTGATGTCCTCTTGATTGTGGTGGATTTGGGCAATAACCCACTAGGTCAAATAGAGACTGTTTTTGAGGAGCTAGACAAACTCAGCATAAAGCCTGTAGGGTATGAGATGAAAGAAGCGATAACTCAAGGGGAGACCCAGAAAAAAGTCCTGGTTGTAGGGAACAAGAGTGACCTGGATGATTCGGGAGAGAGCTACAGAAAGCTAAGTTCGCAATATGGCACCCAATTTCCCCTTATTTCAATCTCCGCTCAGGAGGAGATTGGCTTCGAAGGGCTGAAAGAGGAGATATACAAAGCTCTGGACATCATCCGAGTTTATACC
>SDBU01005857.1_pt1 | contig 14589 bp, 7 predicted proteins | sample 2277071 | NCBI WGS metagenome assembly SDBU01 (sample SAMN10397929, study PRJNA504765) | marine sediment metagenome | isolation source: marine sediment core GS08_GC12, 126 cmbsf | place: Arctic Ocean: Gakkel Ridge, Loki's castle | collected 2008
GGGTTAAACAACGAGAGTTGATAGTTGGAAATCTCGTCGTTGAGTTTGTCGTAGGACATAAACCTTTGCTGCAGGTCAATTTCGGGGTACACAGAAATTGGTTTAAGCCGTTCAGGAAATCCACCTAACTCAGAGAGCGAATCTTGATAGTATTTCTCGATATGTTTCCGCGAGCGGGCGATGGTCAATTCGTCAAGCAGTTTAAAAAAAGCGGAACTAAGTCTTTCCAGCAGTTCGTTGGTTCTGCGCTCTCGGCTCCTCTTAGCCCAATCGGTAAAGGTGCGCTGGGCGCTCGCCAGCGTTTCACGAATACTGAAAATCCCCAGTGACTCTGCAAAAGCATCATCCCTATCTTCGGTAAGAAAATAGATCTGATTGCGTAAATCCTTTAAGTTATTATTGACTGGCGTAGCCGAAATAAGCAGCACTTTCGTTTTGATGCCACTCTGGACAATATCCTCCATCAGCCGTTCATAACGACTCTTGCGAATAACTTTGCCTTCTTCATCACGCTTACCCCTCGTGTTGTTTCGGAAGTTGTGAGATTCGTCAATAACGACTAAATCATAATTACCCCAGTTGATTGTTGCCAGATTGATGTCTCCAGAGAAACCACCATCGCGGCTCAAGTCAGTATGAGACAAAACTGTATAGCTGAATCGGTCTCCGATAAACGGATTAAGTTCGCTATTGTTTTGAGCCTGGTAAATCGTCCAATTCTCGCGGAGTTTTTTGGGACATAAAACCAAGACTTTGTAATTGAGAAGCTCGAAATACTTGATGATTGCCAACGCCTCAAAGGTTTTACCTAAACCAACACTGTCGGCAATGATACAGCCGTTGTGAGTGAGAATTTTATTTATCGCCCCTTTAACTCCATCTTTCTGAAATTCAAAGAGCGCGTTCCAGATTTCTGCATCAACAAGTTGGGTAGTCTCACTGAGCAAACCAATATCCGCCTGCTCTCCGAGAAACTGCTCAAAGATGTGAAACAACGTTTTGTAGTAGATAAATTCGGGGGGATTATTCTGGTAGAGTTGCTCGAGGTATAGCAGCACATCCCCTTTGACATCCTCGACCAATTCCTCATCATTCCAGATTTCATCAAACCATGCTTTGAGGTCGCGTCTATCACGATTGCTATCCACTTCTAAATTAAGCTCAATGTTATTGCCTGTGGGACTAAGCCCCAACCCGCGCATGGTGAAATTAGAACTGCCCAAGATGGCATCCTCAACGCCGTTATTTGAGACGTGGTACATTTTCCCGTGCAACAAGTTGGATTTCCTGACAGAGCGAATCTGCACCTTGCTCGCAATCCATTCCGCACATTCTTTAGCCACGCGCTTCTGCTCCAAACGATTTTGAAGTAGTAGTCCATCATCCTCTATCTTGAACGCTTTTTTATCTGTCTTATCCGGGTCGAGGTATTTGATGAAGCGAGGCTCACCGAACAGAAAATTCAAGTTTTCTATGTCTACAAGGGATTCCTTCAGCATATCAAATGCGTAGATTGTAAAATAAGCGGAGACGATTGAAAGTGTTGAGCCCGGCTGGATTCTGGATTTTAAAAAATCTCCAACAGTTCCCCGGTTGTGGTTATCTCTAATTCCAGAAATATGGAGATAAGGATTATTGTGTGACATAATAATCTCCTATGAAAGCGTAACGCTTTCATCTTTGTCAACCGTCCTACTTCTTTATAGCTCCAAACGTAACGCCGCGCAATAGATGCTTTCTCATGATAAACGTGAATATCGCCACAGGCAGCAAAAATACAACCGTTGCGGCAGCTATTTGTCCCCAATCGACCCCTTGCGAACCTATAGCGTCCGGTATCGAAGGCGGAGCAGTTATAGCAGTAGATTCTGTTAATATTAACGCAAAGACTAATTCATTCCAAGCTGTTATCAAACAAAATACGCTGGTTGCGGCTATTCCTGTAACCGATTGGGGGAGAACAACTTTCACAAAGGCTTGAAATCGGGTGTACCCATCGACCAAAGCCGCATCTTCATATTCTTTCGGGATTTCATCAATGAACCCTTTCATCAACCACACGGCAAAAGATACGTTAAAAGTCGTATACAACAATATCAATCCAAAGTGTGTATCTCTTAATCCTAATGCTGTATACATCAGGTAAATTGGGATAACTACGACGACAGGAGGTAACATGCGGGTGGAGAGGATAAAAAACAGGAGGTCATTTTTGCCCTTAATCGGAAATCTGGAAAAAGCATAAGCGGAGAGTGTGCCCAAACCTACAGCCAGAATCGTGCTGGCAGATGCGATTATAATACTATTCAACAATTGTCGTGGATAGTATGCACCGCTCAACAATTTGCTTCGGTCCTCAGGCACTAGCTTTGCGTAATTTCCCAACGTCGGTTTGAAAAAAAAATTCGGAACTTTTGTGTTAATATTTCCCGGCTTCTTCAGCGAGGTTATAAATATCCAGTATATGGGAATCAAATATGCAATCACAACAATGCCTATCAGTACAAGAGCTAATATATGATATATTTTCTTTAACATATCGCCGCATTCGTTTTGATTGACGATTTAGTATTGTCGAGTGACGATTGAACAGACGCCGTTGCGAGCGAATGGAGGCGAAGCCCCGCCTCGCGGACGAAGCAATCTCGTTCCTCGCAACCAATCATCAATCATCAATCGTCAATCATCAATCCAATTACGTTTCCTCCCCAAATTTGTTCAAATATTTTATGTAAATACTGCTCAAAGCTATGATGATAATCAACAGAATGTATGCCATCGCACAGGCCTTGCCCGTATTCCATATCCCGAAAGCTATTTTATACAAATTCATAGAAACGGTTTCTGTTGCTATGCCTGGACCGCCTTTGTCTGTCAACACATAGACCAAGTCAAAAAGTTTAAAAGCGTCCATCGTCCGAAAGAGTAATGCTATTAACAACAGGGGTGCAACTTGAGGCAGAGTGATATGCCTAAATTTAAACCATCCTGAGGCTCTATCTACATCCGCAGCTTCATAAAGATATTTAGGTATGGCTGAAAGCCCCGCCAATGAAATTAACATCATGAACGGCGACCACATCCACGTATCCACAATCACAACAGAAAATAAGGCGACTTTGGGGTCAGTAGTCCAGCCGATTTTCTTCACATTAAAAATAATCCTCAGAAAATAATTTATAATACCTGTATCCGCGTCGAAAATGAATTTCCAAAAAAGACCAACTACAACAGGGGAGAGCATCATCGGCAATAGAACTAAGGTTGTAATGATACCCTTATACTTAAATTCTCGGTTAAAAAGTAAAGCCAAACCGAATCCAATAAAGAATTGTGCTGATACAGCTATGACAACAAAATATGCTGTGGTGGTAAAAAATGACCAGACGTCTTCATTTGAAAGAATTTGGGAGTAGTTGCGAGTTCCAATAAAAGTCCGCGGTAAATCCGGTCTGTCGGCTTTGTACTTGTGAAAGCTAAGATAGAGTGACCACAATAAAGGAAAGATGTTCATCGCAATGAGTAAGACTAGGACGGGTATGATGAACAACATTTTTATCTGATAATCACTTAAACCCCTCGCTGTGCGAATCGATTTCACGGTCATATTCAGAACTCCGTTGCTATTTCATGGCGGTAGGTTATGAATCTGTTAAAACCTATTAAAATCCCAACAGAAACTTTATTAAAATCGCCTGCCTGTGCAGAAGGCAGACAGGGTTGATTCTAAACGCCCGTAACCCGCGAGCAATATCCAATATCCCGCAACGCGGTGTTATGGGTGAAACCCAAACCTTCCGCAATGGGGACTCTCGGAGTACTTTGGGTACTGTTAGGTAATTTTCACTATTAAATTTCACCTTTGATGTGGATTCGCTTCTATATAAAGTGTAAGTTTATTTTTCAAAACTACCTAATAACCTTTGGTGCTAGTTTTGAGCTGCGGACCCAATGAAAACGGGCATAGGATTTGAATGAATATTAACGAAATCCTTGACTATATTGAATCACCTGTGTGATGCGTAAAACGCGGTACATAATAGGATGGAGGGGAAGGAAAGGAAGGAAAGGAGTAGACCCTTCCTTTCCCGTGGCAGCTTTGAAAATTTGCCAAACTCTTTTTGCACTGAGCATATATATCTAAAGAGCCATTAATCATAATATCCATATTCTTTAAATATTCGCTTATGTTCTGCCGCGATTTTATCCATAGCTTTTTTGGGTGTTATACTACCGACAATAGCTGCGTTCCAATTGGTCTGGCAAACATCAAGCAATTCCGCATATTCCGGCACAGCCCAGAAGTCGCGTAGATAGGGGAAACTATCGGAAAACGCTTTGTTATACGGCGTAGCCTTGAGGAAAGCATCTGATGCGAGGACATCTTTATGAGGCGTGAAACCGCCCATCGCCGCCCACTTTTCCTGAACAGGCTTTTTGATAAACCATTTGAGAAATTCTTTAGCTGCCGCCTGTTTTTTTGAATAGGCGCTAATGGACATCCCCTGTCCACCAATGCTAATGTATCGGCGGAATTCGCCGTCTGGTCCTTTTGCTCCAGGCGCGGCGAAAAACCCCACATGATTGTAGTGGTCTGGATTACCCTCCTGGCTTACTAATCCTGGGAAGAAGGCGAAATAATCCATCGCCATCGCCACCAATCCTTTTTTGAACGCATCCAGGCATTCCGCCCAGTAATAGTTTATCGAGCCTTCAGGTGCAAACTTATACAAGTCTTTGTAGTATTCTAACGCTTTTACACTTGCCTCGCTATTCAATATCCCTTCAACTTTGTATGTTTGTTCATCACCATATGACCCGCCAAAAGACCACATTATCTGTTGAAATCCCATGGTGATGCTATCATAGGATTTGGCATACCACGGCGCTATGCCGTAGAGGTCAGGCGGTCGGGTGAAAAATTCAGCGATGTCGCGCAGTTGGCTGTAAGTATCCGGCGGTGCGAGGTCATAACCGTACTCCTCCTTAAAAGCGGCTTGTTCCTTCGGGTCTTCAAAAAGGTCTTTTCTGTACGCGAAGCCGTTGCAATCGACCTCCGCGGGGAGAGCCCAATATTTCTTACTGCCTTTGGGATATTCGGCAAAAGCTGTCATAGCGGTCTCAGAGATTGAACTGATTTCGACATTTTCCTTCATCCAATCAGTCAACTCAACATAATGCCCGCCTACTGCGCCTTTGCCTAACCACTGACTATCACCGATGATGATGTCATAAGTTGAACTCTTACCTGCCAGCGCGAGGAATACTTTGTCCTGGAAATTAGGCCAGGGAATCTTGCTCACTATTACTTTGATACCGGTCTCCTTGGTGAAATCCTGGGCAAGTGTATCCAAATAATTGGCTGGGTCCCATTCAGCCCAGACAATAGTTATGCTTTTCTCTTCTTTCGCACAGGAAATGAAAACTATGGGCAGTATCATGAGAATCACAAAAAATTTTTTCATCATTGTTGATGCAACTCCTTTCCTGTCAGAAATGACAGATATTGATTATAACATGAAACCGATAAAAATAGCAACAAAAAATTCAGTAGAACTTGCCACCGTGTGGCTTTTGGACGAAGGTACTTGGAGCAAGAAAATCGGCGCAAATACCTTCCAATCGAACCATTCGTAAAGTCGTAATCCACCGAAATTGGTGGGGGTTCTCGAAGGCGGAAGTGGGAAGTGGGAAGTGGGAAGTGGGAAGGAAACATCCTCAATCCTTCCGACTTCCGCCCTCCGTGTCTTTTCATCAGCGGCTCTTTCACCTTCCGTTTCCCCTTCCAATTTAAGCCACGAAAGAAAGCTTTAACAATTCGTAATTCGTAGTTCGTAATTCGTAATTCGTTTACTCTTGCCCATTTACGAAATTCGCATAGGGTTTGAGCGGGTAAATGGAACTGCTGACACACCTTCAAGTTGTAACCATGAAAGATAATGTGTCCCCGTCGCACCTGCGCTGGCAAAGTCGCATAAGAATAAATCGCGTCCGTCGTCCGCCTTGAATTTGAAAAGCATCCACGGCGCTATCGTCTGAGTGCAGGGAACTAACTCTCCTGACAATTCTTGAGCGGAGAGCGAAGGTACATCATCTGGGTCCATGCTGTTATAGTATGAGTCATAAGTCAACAAAATCGGACCGCGGTAGATAGAGGTTTTGCCCTGCAACTCTCTTTCCCCTGCCCAAAAATGCAACGACAAATCGAGCGACAACTCTATCCTATCGCCTTGCTTCCATTCACGTTCGGCGGCAAAGTACGTTCTCGCGGACACTGGACTTGCATCCTCGCCGTTGATGGACAGGCGGTTATTTTTTGACCAGCCCGGTATACGAAGTCGCAGGACGAATTTTTCGGGATTGTCCAATCCTATGGTCACATTGATTTTGTCTCCTAACGGATATTCAGTTTCTTGAAAGATTGTCAAAGAATTTCCCGAAGGCAACGGCATTGTGATAGTTGAGGGACCATAGTAGTTAAGAACCGCGCCATCTTTGGCGGGCATCAGCGCCCATTCCGTAAGCATTCCAATACCGCGCGGCGCATTTACAGAACAGCAGTTCAACTCTGGTGAGCCAGCCCGGGCTTGGAAAACAATATCGTGCGCGCTCGCTTTCCGCACGCCGTCCATTGGAGTGTTGTATGTCCACCAACGTCCCGAGGGATGTTGCGCGCCGAGAACACCGTTGAAGGTGGAAAGTTCAAGTTCATCAGCGATGAGAGAATTACCGGTCAACCGCAGCATGTCTATCGTTAGAGCGACCCAAGCTATCGTGCAACAAATTTCGATAGCTCGTTGGTCGTAAGGGTTGCCCTGGCACCCTTCGGCAGAGGTAAAACCGCCTGTGTTATGTCGGTCACCTTTGAGCATCGCCCACCAGATATGTTCAAACGCATTGTGGTATTTTGGGTCGCCGGTTAAGAAACCCATCTCACAGATGCCCTGAATGCAGTGCAGTCCTTCCCATCGCCTGGCGTGAAAATCCTGAATCTCCTTCCCAGCCAGAGCATCTTCGATATAGGCGCAGCCATCAGGTTTATCTAGCTCGGCAATAACCCACTCAGCCAGTTCCATATAAGTCAGATTGCCCGTCTCCTTATACAGTAAACAGGCTCCGTGAAGGATACCGAGGTTCTGTTCAGGGGAAGGCATGCGCCGTTCAGTTCCTACGTAAGTCTGATGGATTAAGTCAGCAGCTTTGCAGGAGGCATGCAGGGCAGGTTCGAAGCCTGTGTCCTTGTAATACATGAGGAATGCCTGTATCCAGTGGTAGTGTCCCCACACGTCCCAATGGTCGATTAGGCGCGTTTCTGTGGGGAATGGACCGAGATATCCGTTTGGCAATTGAGCGTCGATTAACTCTTGTATCACCCGGTCTATTAACACCTTGAGCCGCACATCTTCGGTCATGTGCCAACCCTGGATTGCCGAGATAAGATACTTACCGACAAATTCGCCAGCCCAGGGCACCAAATCGCGAGGTGGTTTGCGTTCCTGGTCGCGAAAAATTTGTATCATCGCGGGGTTAGCGATAGGCACTGTAAGAAGCCAGTTATCTAAATTGGCATTGATTCGCCCGCCAACAAAACCGCGAAAATCAAAACTTCCTTCTGATGACTTCTCGAAAATAGGTTCAATTGCCAGTTTGGGTGAAGTCTTTCCTTTGTCTTGATTTTGCTTAATATCAGAGGATTTATTATTCATTCGTCGAACTCCTTGATTTTAACCCAAGTTACTATTTTGACTTTGGTAAATTAGAACGCCATAACCCGTAGCCCAGCCCTTTATGGGCGTCGTTTGACCCGCTATGGACGTTCGGAAACCGGCGGACGGGCATAGAGCTACTAGACTACAGCGCCGGGGAACAAAATCTACCAAAGTCAAGCTATAACGAGATTTCACTCCAGTTAATTGAAAAAAATGGAGCAAAGCCTTTGCGTGAGCAAAGTGATAGAAGATAGGGAAATGTGTTTCGTGTATTGTCTAAACACGCAACACGTAACACGCATCATGCTTCCCGTTAGACTTTCTTACTGACTATTCCAAATTTACTCAGTATCGAAGAGCACCATCTCAAAGCATCCGCGCTATATTTCGCGCCAAATTTTCCACCGTCTGCAAGCCTAATTCATCCTCACTAGCATGTTGACCAACAATGGTAGCTCCAGAGTGACAATAGGATGGCCCATCACTGACGACTCGCATGTTCTGCTGTAGCATAAATGTGTGTATACACTGAAGCGTCAGTTCTTGTCCGCCGTTGCGAAAAAATCCGCACGCAATTCCGCCGCCTACTTTTCCAGACATCTCAAACGGTTCGCCCGGTCGCAAAACAACGCAACGGTCCATCATTACTTTCAATTGCCCCGTTATCAAACCAAAATAAACCGGCGAACCGATTATCAAGCCATCACACCATCGCATCCCCTCAATAATCTCGTCCATATCGTCGTCGAATTGACATTTGCGGTTTTTTGCACACTGCCAACATCCTATGCACGGATGGATATTTCTTTCAGCTAATGACAGATAACGTGTATTTATATCCTCTTTTTCAAGAACGTCAAGCGCGTGTCGAACAGCATACGCTGTATTGCCATCTTTGTTTGGACTTCCAGAAATTCCTAAAATATTCATATATCTCCTCCTCTGCTTCTTGTGCCTTAATGAGTTTTGACTGAAAATCGGGTATAATGTAGCGGCGCTCTCCGTCCCGCCATTATATACAAATATCAGGACGGGACAGAGGGCGTCCACTACAAATTCATGATTACTCAAAGATTAATCAAAATTCATCAAGACTCTTTTGAGGCGAATCCGAATGCAAAGAGCGCTCTACGAATTTTTCTTATTTCGCTCTTTTCACTAATAACAATTGCCCCTGTTCGATTTTGCCATCGTGGATAAAAACATAAGGATAAAGCCCTGGCGGAATATCAATATCATTCCAGGGAATGAAGCCATCGTGGTCATCATCGGATAAACTTGTGATGGATTCACCTGCCATGTTAAATATTTTGATTTCAACATTTCCGGGGTCTTTCTTTGGGTCGTATCGGAAGGTTGTGCTTTGTCCTACTTTGATAGGATTTGGAAAGTTGTACACGCGAATATTAAACGGCTGATCCGCGTAGTAGGTAAATTTTCCCTCGCCTTTCTGGTCATTCGGCGTAACTTCTTGTTCATTTGGATTGATAACGATTACATTTTTCAAACCGGGCGTACTCTGAGGCGTTTTGGCTGTGATGAAGTATCGGGATTGGACTTTTATCTCTTCTGCTGGCTTACCGTCGATCTTCACAATCACTCCTTTGATAAATCCGTCGCCTCTGATGGTAATTTCTGTACCGCCGGACGATGGCCCGCTTTTGGGGTCAATATCTTTTACCATCAATCGAACTGGCGTAAATCTCCCTATCAGTTTCGCTTCCTGAGAAACACTGTTAGTCACAACAATATCCATCGCTTTACCAACATCTCCCGGTGGAGTAACTGCCGTAATCGTTGATGAATTCACTTCCACGAACTTCACAGATTTGCCATCGGTCATTACAATATCCATGCCCTTGAAGTTCTCTCCACTTATCGTAATTTTCGTACCGCCAGACGGTGAGCCAATTTCCGGCGAAACATCGGTAATTTTGGGTGGCAGACTATAGGTGTATTTGCCCGGCTTCGGCGTCGATTGTCCATCAGGATTCGTAACGATAACATCATGAGTCCCTTCTTTGCCCGGCGGTGTTGTCGCTTCAATCTCATTTGACGATATGAATTCAATATCTAGCGCTTTATTGCCTCCAATCTCGACAATAGGTTTATCCACGAAATTTTCTCCGCTAATAGTAATCCTGTCACCGCCGTCGAGCTTCCCATATCCAGGGTCGATTCTTATGATAATTGGCATTGGATTGTAAGTAAATTTGAGGGAAGCATCCTTTTGCCCATCTCCATTAGTAATCAATACATTTACTATCCCACCTTGCTCCGACTTTGGTGTTTTTGCCGTAATTTGCTTTGATGACACCCAGGTGATATCCTGTGCATCCTTGCCGCCAATCTCTATGCTGATAGGCTCAATAAATCCGCTTCCTGTTATGGCAATCAGCATGCCACCATCAAGTATTCCACTGTCGGGTTCTATTTTTGACGCTTCGAGCCGGGGATTATAGGTGAATGCCCCCGGCAAAATATGGAACAATTCTTCTGGGTTAATTAGATTACTCACCTTCACATCCACTTCTCCTGATTTTTGTTGGTTGCTAAATAACAGGACAACCAACAAGTCATTACCCGATGGCGCTGTTGTGATTATTCTCGTTCCTGCATTTTTAATGGCTACCACCATTGTTTCTTTGCCACCAATGTGTACTTGAAGGTTTTCTTGAGCGGGAAAATACGTTCCTGTTATCTCAATTTGTGTTCCGCCATTGGGATTAACACCAGTAAGGGGAATTTCTACCCTTTTAATCTCTGGAGAGAATGCGTATACAAACACATCTTTGCGAGTATCAAATAATTCATCGGGATTGACGATATTTTGCACAGTAACATCTTGCGCGCCAACATCTTGCGAACTCATTCCTCCCAAGCTCTTCACAACAATTTTCCTATCATTAATTTCCACTATCTCCGCTTTTCTTTCGCCAATGAGAACCTTTACTCTTTCTCCGATACGCGCCTCTACTCCAGAGAGAAAGTTGAAGCCCGTTATCGTAATCCGCGTTCCGCCTCCAATAGAGCCGCCTTTCGGTTCCATTTTTGTTATCGTCGGAGAGGCTGCATATACGAAACCATTTTCGAGAGTATTAGATTCACTTCCATCGGGATTGATTACGGTGACATCCTGAGGCCCAATTTTACTGCCGGGTGGCATCCACGCATTAAGTCTTTTCCCTTCATCCCTAACGACTCCCGTGACCTCTTTCTCACCGATTCGCACTCGTGCTTCGTCTCGAAATTCACTTCCTGTTATTTTAATCAGCATATCGCCTTCTATTTTACCACCGATGGGAGAGATATCTTGTATCACTGGCGGTGGATAGGAATATTCAAAGGTGAATGATTCTGAATATTGTGCATATCTAGAATTATTATAAACGCGTATCTCCACAAAGCCAGCTTCTCCCACCGGTGGTGTATAGAACTCAATTTTGGTTCCTATGTTATCACCGGTGACCTCTCCATTATTATCATAGACTTTCACAGCGGGTGGCTTCAATATCCCTATACGCAATCTTCCTCTATCAATGACTATCCAACTTTTAGAGGGAAATCCGCTTCCTTTTATCGTAATCAGTGTTCCACCAGTAGTAGGTCCCTTGAGTGTCGAAATCCCTTTTATTTCCGGTTTAACTGCATTGGAATTAACCTTCTCTGGAAAAAATAAGCCGAATGTCAAAAGGAAAAAAATTAACAAACATCGTAAGTTAAACCTATTTTTGGTCTCGCAAATCATATTGTTCTCCTAAATCTTGTTTCGTTATTGACCTTGTCCTGATGCTTTTTTCAATTGCCCATATATGCCGAGTTTTTCAACAAGGTAGTCTGAAGTCGCTATCTCTCGAATAGGGATATCTCCATATTCCAAGGTATTGTCATTGTTGAGTTTCGCCGCTTCATCATAACATAACTTTGCAACTATTAAATCGTCGGATTCCGCAAGTAACCCCGCTACGTAGTAGGTAGCAGGATAACATGGATCCAGCTTTACTGCTCTTATTAAGAGTTGCTCTGCCTTCTCCAGATAATTATTATCGAATTCCTCCTCCGCTTCATACACCCAGGACTTAACCTGGCTATTGTAATCAAGACTAAATTCTGTAGTTTTTTCCAGTTTATCCTTGATGTATACTTTCACAATATATTTACCTTTTTTAAGAAAACCTCTCTTGGGTAACCAATCTTTTGTTGGTGTAAAGTTATATCGGAAATGCCCCGCCTGTTTTATTTGTTGATGCTCAAGTTGGTAATTATCATCATCAGGATCGATGATTTTCAATGCAACGGGTTCTCGATTTAGATCTTCAGGCTGAACATCCTCGGGAATATCTACTAAAACGAGGATTTCATCAGTGCTCTCGTATTTTTCGGCTTCTGTTTCAATACCCCCTTCTAATTTCTTAATTTTCAGGGAACTAATTGATACAGGCGTTTCATACCTGCCATATCCAAAGTCTAATGTTACTCTATGGCTATATTGTAGAAACCGATGTCGTTCAAAAGAATAATTCAATCCAAAATTGCTCAAAGAAAGAAGATTACCCAAATTTATTGTACTGCCAAGCTTCCAGACGAAGTTATCCGATTTAGATGGATAGTATTCAAGCCCGGAATATAATTTCAGAGGGATTTTGTCCCAATCCCAGTAAAATTCTACCGCGCCGGCAAGCTTATGAATCTTTTCAGAAGTGGAATACGCGCCCGCCAATCGAAACACTTTCGACGGTTGTAGAGCAAAGCCAACGGAATACAGACGCTGCATGTAATCTAATGTACTGATATTTCTCACTACAGCACCAACTCTGAAAGAGCTTCGATTAATCGGAATTAACATGCCCATATCAAGCCCAAAATCGTTTATATCCTGCACTTTGTAGTAATTTAATGTCGCCCCCACCGAGACTATTTGCCGTAGTTCTTTCCCAAAGGAAGCAGATGTTTTGAGTTCTGAGTATGCCAGATTTGTGGATATGATTCCGCCAAATTCGTCCGACTCGATAATTTTGCCTGTTTTCATCCTATCCAAGCTAGCGCCTACGCCCCATGATTTATCACAGAATACAAAGTTTAGATAATTATGCTGGATTCCCCAAAATCCGAATAGTTTGCTGAACGGGCTAGTGTGCGAAAGGATTGAATTACCTCTATTGCGAAGCCTCGAAATTCCCGCGGGATTCCAGTAGATAGCACTGGCATCATCGGCTACTGCGACAAAAGCTTCGTCAAATACCGAAGAACGTCCCCCTATACCCGTTGCAGCGAAATTTCCTTGATTTGCCAATATGGGTAGGTTCGTTGCGCAGATAACTAACGTGATTATAACCGTTACTGATTGGAAACGATGCATTTTTTTATCCTTTCTCGAAACTTTTGAGCCCAATCTTTTCGTTTCAAAGCTTCCGCGACTTTTATCGCAGATTCTAGAATTTCTTTTTTCTGTGTTTTTTGTCTATACTTTCTCAGATAAAACGTCCATGCACAATACTTGTCTATTTCAATGCGGTGCTTATTTTCGCCGGGGCTTACATCGATATTCTTTTCATAAACTTCATTATCTACCATAACCTTCAATATATGATTTCCAGGTAAAATTTGGTCAGCTTTAGCTTCACCATCCATGTATATTTTCGAATCAAAGTTTAAATCTATTCGTTTCCCATCTATCTCTGTATAAATCTGCACAGTCACATTGCCGTATTCGATATGCAAAGTAGCATATACCTTATCTTCCTTGTGTTCGAGCTTTACAGGACTATATGACTTGCCGTATTTCTCGAATTCGAGTTGAGATTTAAAGTGTTCAAGATTTTCTAAGTCGATACGATACTTTACGAAAATTTCACCTTCAGAATCGGTTTTTCCATAGTATTGATTATTTATATTAGTATTCAGTTTGGGAATTGTTCTTTGATGTCCATCTTGAACTACTAGGAAAATAGAAACTTCACCGGGAATTGGGAGACGTACTATTTGCTCTGAAGTTTGATTTGAGACAATTTTACTCTCTGGCTTGGAAAGGAACGAATGTGTGAAAGTCAATGACATACTCTCACCCTGTTTCCCAAACAATAATACATCGGCTTGCCCGTTATCATCGGTTTTGGCAAGAATCAAACCGCCTTCTATCTGTACTCCGGAAATTGGATTTTCCGAAAGGTCAATTACTCGCACAGGAGAAGGTTGGGGTGTTATTGATATTTTATATTCGTTTTTACCTGTTTTCTCAATTTTCCATTCACTTTTGCTTAACTCTCGAATGGACTCATCTTTTTTAAGTTTAATTTGAAGTGATTCATCGGGCACAAGTCGCTTTTTATATTCGATTTTGCCCTGTGAGTCTGTGATTCCGGTGAGTTGCATATCATTCAAAATTATTGTCATACTAGGCACAGGATTGTTTCCGCTTTTTACCTCAACGGAAAAAGTATGTATTGCAGGCTGAAGCGGGACAGGATAGGGTTTCCCAATGTCCTCTGGTGCTCGAATGTTTCCCTCGTATGTTTCATAGCCCTCCCGTGAGACTGTAAATGGAATAGAGAAGTCTGGGTTTTCAATTCCTATCTCGTAGGTTCCATCTCGATTGTCATCAATGACTTGTTGCTGATTTATCATGACCACTGCGTCGGTGATTTTTTTCTTATTTTTCTTATCTGGTTGGGTATATACTTCGAGTGGAATTTTGGCTAATTCAATTCTTTGGGGATTAAGTGTGCCCTCTATATGTTTTACTCCGGATTTCGTATCCCCTTTTTCGCGCATTTTTTGGGGTTGTTTTGCTGTTTTGCACATCGGTTTTTGTTGTGGGCTCAAACCGGTTAGGTGTAACCTCGGGTAGGGGTAGCGTTGGCTTAGATGAGGATGTTTGCCC
>SDBU01005858.1_pt1 | contig 14589 bp, 11 predicted proteins | sample 2277071 | NCBI WGS metagenome assembly SDBU01 (sample SAMN10397929, study PRJNA504765) | marine sediment metagenome | isolation source: marine sediment core GS08_GC12, 126 cmbsf | place: Arctic Ocean: Gakkel Ridge, Loki's castle | collected 2008
TGTCAATACCTTCGTAATATTCGGCGCCGCCCACGGCTACTTCGGTTCGCCGGCTGTGTATGATAAGGGCAGCTGGGCGACACCATTGGGTGAAGCAGCTATTGACGAGGATTTGGCAGCGGCGGTCTTGGATAGCAGCACAGCAGTCAGCGATACGGACGCCCACAGTTCCGAACACAGTATCGAGGTGCAGGTGCCGTTTATCCAGCATTTATTTCCCGATGCACAGATACTGCCGATTGTGGTTCCACCGAGCCGGGAGGCTGTTTCACTGGGCGAGGCTGTCGGCAGCATTGTCGCCGGTAACAAAGATAAAAAGATAGTCTGTATCGGCTCAACTGATTTGACCCATTATGGCCCACGTTATGGCTTTACGCCGATGGGCACAGGCGCCCAGGCCCTGCGGTGGGCAAGCGAGGTCAACGACAAAAAATTTATCGACTTGGCTTTGAAACTCGACGCAATGGGTCTTCTCGCAAGCGCCTCTGAAAACCTTAACGCCTGCGGCGGCGGCGCAGCGGCAGCGGCGGTTGCAGCAGCTAAAAAACTCGGCTCTGAGCGAGGTGTGCTGCTTGCGCATACCAGCAGTAACGAAGTAATGATGAAAAAGATGGGCACTTCAAGCACCGAGGCCGTCGGCTACGCAGCGATAGTTTTTTGAAAAATCGAAACGCATAACGCGCCACACAATACGAAAACAGCCAACGGTCGGATTTCGGCCTTCGGCCTCGAACCAAATTTGCCTTGCAAATTTCCATAGGGGCGCCGCCCCTCTGGCGGCCCCGCTGTAAGGTGTCCTGCGGAGAATCCTGCCTGAAAGCTTTTTGTAAGATTTGTAGCTGAATGAGGGCACAATCTGTGAAATGCTCAAACAGCCAACGGTCGGATTCGAACCGACAACCACTGGTTTACAAAACCAGAGCTCTACCATTGAGCTACGTTGGCAGCTAAAAAGATAATAATAAAAAAAGCCGTTTTAGTCAATTTCCCAATTAAAAACTCTATCCCTAATCCAAAAGCCGAGGCAACTTAAAAGCTTGACCTTGTCAGTAATTAGACTTATGCTTTTTATATGATAGACAAGGCAAAATGCGAACACTGGGAGCATTTTCCACACAAGGCTGATATAGGTATCCGCGGCGCAGGAGCAACCGAAGAACAAGCCTTTGAACAGGCGGCTGTCGCACTAACCGCCGTTATCACAGAACCTGAGAAAGTTGCGCCCGAGCGAAAGGTCGAGATAACCTGTCAGGCTGACGATGATGAGCTTTTACTCGCAGACTGGCTCAACAGCCTGCTGTATGAAATGGCTACGCGAAAGATGCTGTTTGGCCGATTTGAAGTTCATATCGAGCAAAACCACTTAAGTGCGACGGCCTGGGGTGAAAAGCTCGATGTTTCAAGGCACACGCCAACAACAGAGGTCAAGGCTGCCACATACGCAGAGTTGAGCGTCCGACAAGACGAGAATGGAATCTGGATAGCCCAATGCGTCGTAGATGTATGATTAGATGAGAGGTGTAAGATGGATACAAAAACTCTAAAAAAACGGTCCGACTACGAATGGGTCATCGAGCCTTTCGGCAAGATGACCGTGCCTGTGATAATTTACGCCGACGAGGCACTAATCGAAGCAATGGATGAAAAAGTGCGTCAGCAGTCTGTCAATGTGGCGAGCCCGCCCGGCATCGTAAAGGCTTCTTGCGCGATGCCCGATGCGCACTGGGGTTACGGTTTTCCCATAGGAGGCGTTGCAGCCTTTGACCCGGACAAAGGTGGTATAATCTCCGCCGGCGGCGTCGGCTTCGACATTGCCTGCGGCGTTCGCACGGTAACTACCGGACTATCCGTCGACGACATAGAACCCGTCAAAGAACAACTCGTCAATTCGCTGGCTCGCAAGATACCCGCAGGGCTCGGCAGCAGGGGGAAACTGCACTTAAATATAAAGCAGATGGACGAGATGCTTGCCGGAGGTGCCCGCTGGGCGGTTGACCACGGCTACGGCACAAAAGAAGACCTTTTGCGCGTCGAAGAAAAAGGAGCAGCTGCGGGGGCAAAGCCGGACTGCGTATCCGACCACGCAAAGAAACGCCAGGAAGACGAGGTGGGCACGCTCGGCTCAGGAAACCACTATGTGGAGGTTCAGAAGGTCACAGAAATATATGACGAAAAAACTGCCGAGGCATTTAACATTGCCGTCGGCCAGATAACTGTCAGTATCCACTGTGGCTCTCGCGGTCTTGGCCATCAGATAGGCACAGAATACCTGAAAAAGATGACCGCTGCAGCCAGCAGCCACGGAATCGAACTGCCGGAGCGGGAGCTGGCCTGTGCGCCCATCAACTCCAGCGTTGGGCAGGAATATCTCGGGGCTATGCGGGCGGGAATCAATTGCGCACTGGCCAATCGGCAGGTTCTTACGCATCTGTTAAGAGAGGTCTTCGCCGATATGTTCCCAAAGGCCGAGTTGAAACTGCTCTACGACGTTTCTCACAACACCTGCAAAGAAGAGCAGCACAACGTCAACGGCCAGCGGAAACGACTGTTCGTTCATCGCAAAGGCGCTACTCGTGCCTTTGGGCCGGGCGACCCGAGTCTGCCTGCTGAGCTGCGGGACATCGGCCAGCCTGTTTTGATTGGGGGCACGATGGGAACCGCTTCGTATATACTGGTCGGTACCAGCGAGAGTATGTTACTGGCGTTCGGCTCATCCTGCCACGGTGCCGGCCGAAGTATGAGCCGACACGAGGCAACCCGGCGGTGGCACGGCAGAGACGTCGTCAGAAGTCTGGCTGAGCAGGGGATTTTGATTCGCAGTCCATCTCTGCGCGGGGTTGCTGAAGAAGCACCAAGAGCGTACAAAGATGTAAGTGAAGTTGTCGAAGTGACCCATCAGGCAAAGCTCTCCCGCAAGGTGGCCAAGCTGGTGCCGCTGGTCTGCATCAAAGGATAAGACAAAAGTCAGTACGCCTGGACCGGCCGAATCAATTTATACCAATTGTGATTAATTACTCATCCGCCATAGCTTTATGCGAAGGCGGATTGATTTTTAATCTTTGATTTTTGCACTTCTTATGCCATAATGCCCCCTATGAAAAAATCCCTCGCACCTCTGCCGAATACGTCAAAAAGCTGCACGAAGTGACAGAAAGAATTTGTAAAGAAAAGATAGATAGTTTTGGTTAATGATAGTTAGACCACAAGTTGAAGGAATGAAAAATGAAAAATAAGCCTATTAAGCCTAATAAAATGTTCTATCTTTTCCTGATCCTATCTTGGATTTTTTCTGGATTCTTTCTTTTTGTATTCTTTAAGAATTCGGGGTGGCTTCCAAATACACCCGTCACGATATATGATCTAACATACCTTATAGTATTTTTCGTCTTCTTTGTGCTGCCTTTTATAACCCGTTTCAAACTGGGACAACTAGAAGTTGAGTCGAAGCTATTAGAAGAGAGTGAATCAGAAGAGAAGCCCAAGGAGTCAAAAGAGAGGCCCAAGACCACAATTGAACTCAAAATACTTAACACCCTATGGAGGAGGCAAATGCTCAAATTCCCCGAACTGAATGGATCTTGGACATTTAGGCTAAATGCAGCAGCACCGGAATTTCTTGAATTCCGAGAAGCTGGCAATCGTCTTATGGGTGAAGGCCTAATAAGTGAGTCAGATACAGGCCAATTCCTGATAACAATCGAAGGATTACGCTATTGTGCCGAACACTACAAGGAGTTTCCAGCGGACATGTGGTTTGAGGATGTCCCTATCCCAAAAGGTAACCTTGAAAAGTTACTTCAGAAATTAGGACGTAATTGAATCATCTAACTGCGGTTTCACTCGGATAGATGGAAGGACGTAATTAGTTGTCCTAAGGACTCCATAGGAGAAACACAATGGCAAAGAAGAAAAAACAACGAATTACAAAAGAACCTGAACAGATATTGCGAGGTATTCAAGTTGAATTACGTAGCATCATTCGTCAGCTAAAAACTCTGTACCAGCCGGTAAAATCATTTCAGCATGTACCGAACTCGCCTCAAGGAATACCGCAATATTATGTTATCTTCGATAATAACCCACTCAGAAAAATAAATGGTTTAAAGGCTTGTATCAAAATACTTAAATTACCTGACGAAAAAATTCAGGATGAAGTCTTACGGCTTGCAGAAAGCGTCTGGCAGCTCAAAGACCGACTCAATCAATGGGCCCGCGTACAAAGAAACCACATTAATGTCGAAAAAATAGCCCAGCAAAATAAGTATCTTTTGATTTGTGCAGATCTCGCCAACAATAAAAAACATGGAGGAATGGATAATCGGTCAGGACTTGGTCCCAAATTGGATGAGGTTAGCTTCGACACCAGTAAGAGTGGAATGTTAGAATTATTCTATGAAGGGGATAGTAAAGAAAAGGTACTTTTGGTCACTAATCCGGTACCTATCTCTTATAGTGTGAATATATTGACAAATAATGGACAATCACTTGGGGACGCTGTTGGGATTATCTCCAAAGCATTTATAGTTTGGTTGCCTGTAATTCAGCAACTGAATATTCTTTCAGGAAACGCTGAAGGTAGAAAGCTTGCCAAATTGTTGTCACAATATAGCTGAAATTTCGTTAGCCTTGTAGGGTATGCAGCAAGCTTGCTTGTGCCTCAGGTACTTGTTTGCACGCGCGGAATCATTCATACTACCCACCCCCGCAATTTTACTATGAACTAGTCATTAGTTCAGATTTAGCGAAAATGATAAACAATTGACACAATAAGAATAAGACGACTATACAGATATACCACGGAATCCAATATGTCGTCACTTGGTTTTCAGGTGGATTTATGGGTCCACATTCTTTATACACACCTTTTTCGTCAAACCGAAATGCTTCGTTTATATTCTGAATGATTTTAATGACAATTCGCCTGCGTCTAAAGTTTCTTTGAAATAATATAATAGTAATAATACATAGCCCCGCGATCAAAGACGCAAAAACAATCTTATGATAAACCAAAGTAAGGGGGTATTTTGCCATCCAAGCAGCTAATGCAAGATTCAAAGTAATAAAACCCGACAGTACCTTGAAATCATAAGTCGTTCGGAATCTGAGGTCTTCAGTATGGTCGAGATATTTAAATTTAAGAATCTCTATCTGCTCCGGTTTCAGTTCCATATGAGTCTTCCTTAATTAGCCCATAGGGTAAGCTTTTAGCTCACCGCTGTTTTTATTTCCGACTATATATTAACCAAACCCGCACTTGCCGTCAAAGGACAACTCCGGTAGTTTTACCGGATGCCTGTTGCCCCGTGTCGTTCGGGAAATACCTTGAATTAAGCCCACAAATTCATATAATTACAACGCAAGAGATTGGGAATAAGAGAAAGGGATTAGTATTGTAGAATGGGCTGAGACCAAGCCTAATGGCGACGACGAATAAAGGGGAAAGCATGAATCCTTCAGATTTAGAGACCACTAGAGACTTAATTCAGATAGCAAGCACTGCCTCTGATTTTCTCGAGGCGATATGTTTGCCAGCAGCTAAAGAAATTGGAGTGATTTTAAGAGACAAACTTCGTATTTGGAGACTACAGAACATAACTCCCATCCTTCAAGAAGCAAGGGCAATGCTTGAAAAGAGAGGTTCTTTAGATAACATTAAGTGTCACCCTCGTATTGCTGTAAAAATAATAGAGGAAGGCTCATTAATAGAAGATCCAGATCTCCAGAGAATGTGGGCTGGTCTTTTCGCTTCCTCTTGCACAAAGGACGGAACTGACGAGACAAACCTCATATTTGCAAACATATTAGCACAATTGTCCAGTTCGCAAGCAAGGGTAATCAAACTACCCTTCAAAGGAAAATACACCAGATATCAACACGATGGACTTGAATATACAGATGTCGGGAAAGAAAGATCAGAACTTGTTAATTATACTGGACTTCCCAATTGGGGCACACTAGTGAGAGAACTCGAGCATCTTGACTCATTAGGACTTGTTGGTTACAGTTTAAGATCAAATCCGCAACGTACAATAATAGAGATTCATTACAATGAAGCAGCTCTTCGACTTTATGCTCGTTGTCAGGGATATACGGGCACTTTGCAGCAATTCCTTCTTTCTATTACGGGGAATTAAAGCTGTCCGCCTGCACCCTTGGGCCTTAGATCCGCGTCCAATTCTTCTTCGTGTTAATTCGTGGCTAAATTTTTCTCTGCGCTCTCCGCGTTCTCTGCGGTAAATGAAATTTCAATCAAAAGCGCGGCTACCTGCACACCAAAAACGGCTAATTTCAAAATTTTTTTATCTCTTTCCATATAAGCACTTACAAATTTAACCATTACCAAAATTGCCCGAATTTTCGACCAAATGCGCATGTTCGCCCTAATTACAGAGGGTCGCGTTCTTTTCGAACCACCCCAAAAAATGAATAGTTGAAAGGACGCCGACGCAGTCGGCCACAACCAACGAGATACAAGATACGAGATACGAGATACGAACTTTTATGCAAAACAAACCCAATTTACTGAATGCCCAAATGAACTTAACCTCTTTAATAACCGTGGATTATGAAAATAAACCCAATTGCAAACTGTGTGAAAACAAACCCAATACAAACCCAATCAAAGCCAATACAATGCCAAAACAAACCCAATTTCAAAACCAACCCAGGCGTCCCGATAAATCGGGAGGACTAATAATTGACGTCGCCGATAGCGATGCTTATAATACCGCCGTTCACTCGTGATATGGCAACTGGAAAGCCTCAAAAAATAAGGATATCTGTTATGAGAAAAAGTGAACTACTTGCCGCATTGGCTGTCGGTTTGACTATCATTATAATTGTCGGCGGGTGTGTCGAACGTCAACTTACAATAAATACAAAGCCGCAGGGGGCGTTGGTAATTTTGAACGACGAGGAGATAGGCGCCTCGCCCGTTACAGTTTCGTTTAACTGGTACGGCGACTATGACGTGAGAATAAGTAAGGAAGGTTATGAAACTCTAAAGACCCACCGCAGGTTAAAAGGGCCGTGGTATGACAGCTTTCCGTTCGACTTTTTCGCCGGCTGCCTGAATCCAAAGAGAATTGTCGATTCGTATGAATGGACGTTTGAGCTAAAACAAAAGCAGGAGCCGGAAAGACAACAGCTTATCGAGGACGCAAGGCAGCTAAAACAACAGCTATATTAGCAGCTCTTATATGGATTTTGCCCGGCTTGCCAGCGGCGGTCTACAGGAGGTTTTCGCGATACCAGCCTATGGCTTTTTGCAGTCCCTCCGGAAATAGTACCTTCGGTTCGTAGCCGATTGTCTCTTTAGCAAGGGTGATATCCGCAAGAGAGTGCTTTACATCGCCGGGACGCGGGTCGGTGTAAATCGGTTTTATATTTTTGCCTACGAGCCCATTAATCGTGTCGATGGTTTCGTTGACGGTTACAGCCTGGCCACAGGCGATGTTTATCACTTCGCCACAAGTTTTCTTTGCCTTCGCGGCAAGTAAATTGGCCTCAACGACGTTGTCAACATAAGTAAAATCCCGGCTTTGCAGACCGTCGCCAAAAACAGTTGGTCGCTCATCCTTTAATATGGCTGTAACAAAAGCCGGTATCACAGCGGCATATTGGCTGGTCGGGTCCTGATGCGGGCCGAAAACGTTGAAATACCGCAGCGAAATGGTCTCAAGGCCGAAGACCTCATAAAAAACTTTAGCATAATATTCGCCGGCAAGTTTGGCGGCAGCATAAGGCGAAAGGGGCTGAGGCTGCATCGTCTCAATTTTTGGTAAAGTCGGTGTATCGCCATAAGCTGAGGAACTTGACGCATACACAAAGCGTTTTACGCCGGCATCGCGCGCAGCCAATAGGAGAGTAAATGTCGCATTGAGGCAGTGCTGATGCGTTGCGGCTGGGTTGTCAACACTGCGCGGAACCGACGGCAGAGCACCCTGATGCAAACAGAAGTCGATATCCTTCATAGCTGAGCGGGCTACATCTTCATCGCCCATATCGGCTTGAATAAATTCAACTTTGTCGATGATATCCGCGAGATTGTTTTTTTTGCCTGTGAGAAGATTATCAACAACCCTTACAAAACAGCGCTGCGAGACGAGCTTTTTGCAGATATTTGAACCAATGAAGCCGGCACCGCCGGTTACTAAAAATTTTTCCATTAGTGAGTCCCTTCACACAACTCTGATATCCGGTTAAACGAAAGCCTCCCATTTGAACTAAATTGGATGGGCAAGCTGCAACTTTTGATATTCCTGATAATACTTGAACTGCTCTTCGAAGTAGCCGCCTTTGAGGGCCTTTACAGCCAAGATTACACAGCCCAGTATCGTGGCATTTACCTGTCCTAGCTCGCGAATAGTCCTCAGAGCAGCACCTCTTCTTGTGGCGCCGGCATTGAATACGAGAACTGTACCGTCGGCAAACTTTGCCAATATCTTGGCATCGCTTACCAGCAGCACAGGCGGGCTGTCAAATATGATGTATTCGTAATTTTCGCGCTGGTTTTTAATCAACTGGTCCATCCGCTCGCTGCCGAGCAGCTCCGCCGGGTTAGAAGGCAAGGGCCCTGCATCGATTATATCGAGGCCCTCAATTCCACTGGGCCTGACGACCTGCCGGTAGTCCACCTGTCCCAAAAGCAAATTGCTCAACCCCAGTTCAGCACTTTCTGGCGGCTGTTGAGCCTTCGGAAATATGGTATGTAAACTCGGGCGCCTAAAGTTAGCGTCTATAAGCAGGGCTTTCTTATTTTCAGCGACAAAAACTGTCGCAAGATTAACCGCCACGGAGGTCTTTCCATCACCGGCCATCCCAGCGGTAACAAGCAGAACCTTCAAAGATTCTGCGGTCTCGGAGAGCTTTAAATTGGTCCGAAGCCGCCTGTAGGACTCACTCACAGCAGAGTAAGGGGCCTGACGGACAACATGGCAGAGGTCAACATCGCGGAGATTTTCATCCTCGGCTGCGTCAGGGATAATACCCAGAAGCGGAATGTGCAGGTATAAAGCGACGTCCTTCGGCGCCCGCACTAAATCATTGAGCAGCTCGATAAGAAAAGCAAGCCCTATACCAAGCAAAACACCCAAAACCGTTCCACCCGGAAAATAAACCTTCTTCAACGGGGAACTTACCTCCAAGGGAACCGGCGCATATCCGACAAACTGCACCTTGGGCGTTTCCGGGTCATCATGCATTATCTTGAGCTTTTCAATCTGCTCTTTGATGTCATTCAACATGTTTCTTCTCTCGTCTCTGATGGTCACCTGCTTTTCATACTGTGTGCGTGCGAGATCAACTTCTCTCTTCTTTATTGCGGCTTCCTGCCGCAACTCTTCCAGTTCTTCAAGTCTGCTCTTTAGAACAATCAAAGTATCCTGTGCGTTTTTAAGATTCGCCTGGCGGGTTTGTTCAGCTATCTGTGCCTTTCTGGCTCCCCTCTTTTCATCCGTAGCGTCAATCAGTTCTCGCAAATCGCGAACAACTCTATGGTCTTCGCCAAACTTCGCAAGTTTACCCAGCAGCTGTGTCTCAAGTGCGTAAAGCTGCCGGGCAAGCGCAGCCATAACAGGGTCAGTTTCCACCATGTGTTCGACCTGGACAGTAATCGGCCCTGTTGCCTGCTCTTTGAATCTTTCTACATAAGCTTCGGTCTCCTGTATGTCCAGAGTAAGCTCGCTTTGCTTGATCTCCAAATCCTCCAGTTTTACTGTTGTTGTGTCGCGGTAATATCGCTGCTCGATATCATAAACGTTATAGGTCTTACGGGTGTTATCTATCGCCTGCTCAATGTAATCCAACTCCCCCTGAACGGCATCTCTCTGGCCTGTAAGCTGTCTCAATTTTTCAGAAACATCGCCTCTGGTCGACCGTCTCCGGGAGCTGAGGAACAAATCCACCATCTCATTCACTATAAGCGTCGCTTCCCCTTTATCGCTGTAAGTCATCGACACGATGATATAATCACCATCCCTTTGAGCACTAGCGCCGAAATGTTTCCTCAAATCCCTCACAGCTTTTGTAATTTTTTCGGATTTAATATCCCCGAAATGATTGAACCATTTTGTTTGTTGAACTTTGTCTCTGGCAACCAACTCTTCCAAAGTCCGTTGTTGCTTTATGAGGGCAGTCATTGACACGCGATGGCCGTACTGGATGTCCCTGGCTACCTGGCCTCCTCCAATAACCATCGGGTCTTTTTCCACAGGCGGCAAAACTCTGATAAAAGTCCGGGCGGTGTATTTCGGGAAGTATCTGAGCATAAGGTACCATGATACACCGCCGAGCACGAAACCCAACACAGTTAGAGAAACTGCCAGCAGCACGTGCCTGCGCAACATTGCATAAATTTCTTTTGGCGTCAGCGTCGTAGCGGGTGCTGCAGGTCTTGGTCCGGCGGGTCCTGCCGTTCTGCGAACAATTGTTTGTTTTTGTTCTGCCATTTTAATTTTTAATCAGCTAAATCACCCAAAGGCTGTTGCCAATGGGCCTTGTCTCAAATTTCGACAGACCGGGAAAAGCCTCAATCCTCCCCGAAAAAACTCGTTCATATCCTCGTTTCAGTGCGTTTCGAGCAAATTACTCGGAGTCGGCACCACCGTCGCCTGCGCGAGAAAGTCGTTCGATAGCCGAGCTTATTCGTTCTTTGGCTGTCTGTGATAATTTATCTGCACCCACTTTCAGAGCCTGCTTATAGGCGGCAAGTGCCTCAGCTCTGGCCCCGAGCTTTTCCTTTATCATACCTAAATGTTCGTATACCTCTGCCGGTGCGGAGATGCTTTGCTGCTCATACTGCTGCAGAGCAGCATGTATGGATTCGGCTGCCTCTGAATACCTGCCATTTTTGTACAGTACATAAGCATATGTGTCCAAAAGGCCGCTGTTATTCGGTCTTAAGCTGTGAGCACGTTCAACATACTCAAGCGCCTGGGGCAGCATTTGGTTATTCTCAGCCAGCAGATACGCCAGATTATTTAAGACAGTTATATTATTCGGCGCTTCAACGAGCAAACTTTTGTGCTCAGTGATAGCACTTCTGAGGTAATTATTATCGGAAGTTTTGCTGTAGGCCATGGCCAAGATCCTTGCTTTTTCCATGAGGTACTCCAACCTCTGGGGATGAGCAGGCCCCATTAGCTGGATGCACTTATCAAGATAATGCAGAGCCTTGTTGTACTCGCCGCTGATGTCCATCAAATTAAACATTGTGTAATTAGCGGAAAGCGAATCCGGGTTGCCTTCAAGTTTTTCGCTGCAATAGCTCCGCACCGCTTCAGAACCGAGCAGTGTGTACATGCCCTTCAAAATATCGGAGGCAACAGCCTCGTTTGCACCGGCTTTATCAACGGCACTGCGACAATATTGCGTGGCGGTTTCTCTGTCACCGACCTTCATTTTGGCCTCGGCCATCCGGAAATATGCGACCGGAGCGTGTTCCCCGTCAATATACTTGCCGGCTTCTCTAAAGAGCTTATTGAACCTTCCGGCTGACAGGAGCACCTTCAAATATCCAGACAGCGCCGCTCGATTGGGTTTGCCGTCTTTCTTACTCAGCTGCAGCGCTTGTTTGTATAATTGTTCGGCCCTGTCAAACTCTTCCTGGGTCAGAGCAAAGGCCCCTGCACGAATATGCCAGTGTACGCTATCGGGAAATTTCTCTAAAGTCCGGGCATAGAACCTTTTCAACGGTTCCGTTCTGCCAAGCTGCCAGTAAACATCTTCGAGTAATGCTCTGGCTTCCGGAGGGGCCTGTGGATGGTCGATGGTAGCCTCAAGCTCGGTTATTGCATCCTCCAATCTCGCCGCCCGCAGGTAAGCCCTTGTCAGAGCAATCCGGGTAACCGGCTCGTCCAACAACAACTTGCTCTTTTTAAGGTCGGAGATGGCCTGACTATAATCGGCCTTGATAAGATTTATTTGACCTCTCAGGCGCCAGGCCACGGCGCTGCTGTCGTCGGTCTCAAGACTCCGGTTTGCCAGGTCCAATGCCTTGTCCAGTCGCCCCTGCCTCATCGCCAGCCACGCATCAAGCAGCGATACTCGGGAGTCATCCGGATACCCTTCCCTGATGCTTTGCAATCTTTGTTCGGCCTCTTTGACCAGACCGATCTTAAGGAAGGCCTGGATTTGAAAAAGATGATTTTCCAAGTTGTCCTCAAGAATTAAAAGTTCTTTAGAATATTTTCTTATCCCCTCCTCGTCAGCGGTTCCGTCGGCGACCAGCAAAAGCCCTTTGATGATACTGCTGTCTTTCGAGTCGGCTTGATATAACTGCTCAAGAAGCTCTTTGGCCCGTTTGAACTGGCCGGCCCTGATGTAGTAATTCCATAACAACTTTTCGTCCTGCGACTGGGCAAGCAGTTGCTCGGCCTTCTTGTCCTGGCCTATGAGTCGATAATGCTCGGCGTAGGCACCAAGCACTTCCTTGTTTTGGGGCTCCATAGCGAGGGCCCGCTCAAAAGCCGATGCTGCAATGGCAAAATACGCATCCTTCTGCCTGGCATCTTCTTCTTTGACAGCTATCCTTGTTGCCATTTTGCCAAGCAGCAGAGCATTGAGCATACTAGGAGCGTTTTTTTGCAAACTCTGCCTCAGTGCCATCGCCCTTTCCGGCTCATCGTCACTTATATATTCAGCGTAGAAACTAAGTAGCTGCAGGTCTCCTGGATTCAGAGCTAACGCTCTTGTTAAAGCATCCCTTGTTTCAGTTACCTGGTCGGGTGTTGCGTTATCACCAAGCCTTCTATTTCGCTCCAGCAGTACGAAGGCCAATCTTTTAGCAATAGCACCGTCCGTTGGATTGAAAGACCGGGCCTTTCGTGCGTCTTCAACGGATGCGTACTCATTCCCAATAGCGGCGTTAACCATGCTTCTGAGCATATAAGCATATGAAAAGACAGGTCTTTGCTTCAAAGATTCGTTAATTTTTGTCAGCGCCTCCTCCCATTGCTCTTTGCCTATGGCGACACGAGCGGCATAGAAAATGCCCTGGCAGCCATCGAGATTTTCCCGCCGGGCTATATCTGTCATTTGCTCTGCCAGTTGCCAGTCCCTGCTCTGAAGCGCTATTTCGTAAAGAGCAATTACGGCAAGACGTTGTAACCCCGTTATTTCCTTATCAGCGGCTGCAGTATACGTTTCAAGAGCCTTTTTAAATTCCGGGATCGCCTTGTTAGGCTCATTATTGTTCCGGTAAAATGTGCCGAGCCCCATAGCCCTGGCGACAGGGTCAGCCACACCGGCCTGAATATTCTCTTCGATTTCATAAAGCCTTTCCGGAGAGATTTTGTCCGGCTGATGCTCCGCAAGTACATCTTTCAAAAACAGAGCCGTTACGTTGTCCGGGAAATACTCCAGATATTTATCAATAAGTTCTTCAGCCTCTTTGAGTTTTCCAGCCTTTGCATAATTCCTAAAAATAATCGCTATAGAGCCTATGCCCACGGAATTAGGCTCTATCGGCAGCATTTTTTCTGTTAATTGAGCCAAGGTGTCGTAGTAGCCAGCCAACTCGGCCTGCGTCATCGCATCGGCCGCCTCCACTTCGAGTCGCTGTTGTTCATCAGCCTCCGGCACAACCTGAGCAATAATATCCTGAGTTTGCTTTTGGACGATGGCCCTTTGAAGTTTCCTGGATTTTGCCCAGACAAGCTCCCAGTTGAGTTTAATCGTGTTTGGGTCGTCCGGCGCAGCGTCGATTAACTCCTTTTCAGCCTCGTCAAACTGTCCGCCTCCGATGTAAGCCATAACGCGCAACACTTTGCTTCTATCGTCAGCCCAGTAGTTGTCCTCAAAAAACCTTACCACGTTTAAGGCACTAATATTGTCCTTCAGTTTCAACAGGACCTCCGCATAATCCAAAAGTGCTTCAGGTTTTACCTCGTGAATTCCACCAGGTGGCCTCAAGGCGCTTAAGAAAAACTCATTCGCCGCGCCAATCTCAGTGGTGCCTCTAAAAACTTGAGCCAGCCAATATGCAAGTAACTGATCTCTTCGCCCGGAAGCTTTGTACTGCTCATAAGTTGTATAGAGTTTCTTGATGGCGACGGTTCTATTTCCCTCGGCAAGTTCGAGCATACCCCGCCACTTAACCACTGTTGGATCCTCACCGCTACCGATAAGCTGCTCAATTTGGTGCACCACCTCCCTGGCTTTTGATATCAGCTGCTCTTTCTGCGACTCGGTTGTTATACCAGAACGCTGAGGCTCAAATACCTGCTCGATATAATACTGTGCGAGCAAAGAATACAAAGTTATTCTGCTGTTCCTCTTCGCCCACCGCTTGGGTCCCGGTTTGTCCTGAGCATCCGGCAGTGTAAGCGCGTTATCGAGTATCCCTACTGCTCTGCGAATATGCGGTCTTTGTCCGTGGGCTGAATACTTGACGTAGTTCACAACAGCCGCACGTATGGCACAATCCACATCTTCCTTGTCCAATTCAAATGCCCTTTCCGCTGCTTCTACAGCCTTGTCAATGTTTTTGAGACCTATAAGCTGGTGGTATCTACATAAAGCTGAAAATGCTTCCGCACTGGTATTGAACTTGTCCACAAGCGACTGGTACTCAGGTTCGAGGGCTTCAAT
>SDBU01005859.1_pt1 | contig 14588 bp, 12 predicted proteins | sample 2277071 | NCBI WGS metagenome assembly SDBU01 (sample SAMN10397929, study PRJNA504765) | marine sediment metagenome | isolation source: marine sediment core GS08_GC12, 126 cmbsf | place: Arctic Ocean: Gakkel Ridge, Loki's castle | collected 2008
AAAAATGGAATCAATATTGGATATAACAATAAAGATATTTTGTTCAGTATTACTTGGAGGTTTAGTCGGACTGGAGAGGGAGATTAAGCATAAACCGGCAGGCTTATTGAAATAAAACTCTTGTGATTATGAATTGTAAATACACAGGTATTTGTGAGTTAATATTCAGAATTGAAGAATAATGAACCTCAGGCAGCTAAAATAATTCCCCGGCAAGCCAAAAAATGAACCTAATCAGAATTGTTTATTTGAATTCTAATTTCCCGTTTTTTCAAGAATTATTATTCTTTTTTAAATGAATCTTGACTTGTATTCAGATTTTTAATATAATCTTCCCTTATTTTTACTGCATTCTCATCATCCGGATGAACAGATATCCAGTTATCCAAATAATTCACTGCACTCTTATACTCTTTTCCTTCCTTTAATAACTTTATTAATGATGTAAGGTAATCGAAATTTTCCGGATTTTTATCAAAAAGTTCTTTAAATAATTTTATTGCCTTGTTATTTTTCTTTAAACGAAGATAATAAAGTTTCGCATACTCGATTTTCTTTTCATCGCTGATATTTCTCTTTATAAGTTCGTCAAGTGCTTTTTCTAATTCTTCAGGTCTTCCGAGTTGATAGTATATCCTGCCAATTTGTTCCAATACATCATTTACCGTTATAGGTAAGGTCTCCATTGGTATTTTCTCATTCATATTGTCCAACACTTTGAGAGCTTCCGGGTAATTTTTATTTTGGTATTCATATATAAGAAGGTCTAAAAATGGTTTTCTGAGATTTTGCAAAAGTCTTTTTGACATTTCATTAAGATAAACTTTCGGATTATCGAGATTTCTATACTTAAATTTTTCATAAATGTTCTTTTTAATTATTGCGGGAAGAATAGGATGGCCTTTGACAGTAAGTACTTTATAAGCAAGACCGTCGGTGCGCATATAGTCTCTGAGACCCAACATATTTCTCGGCTCAACTGTAACGGCAAAATAAAGAGGTTTCAAGAATTTAAATGATTGAATTATATCAAATATCATATAGTCCTGTGAGCGTAATGCTTTTCCATCAAAAATAGTCGGCTCGATATCAAATATCATATCTACTTCCTTATCAAAATTTACAACCCCTTCCATTTCCCTCATATAATATCGATTAAGAGGAGGGTCAATCTTCATTATTAATGTCTTCTTCCTGTCCAAAGCAAAAGCCCCGCCCAGTTTTTTTATTTCTTCATCAGAAAGTTGTATGGGAACTTTCGGTTCCTGATATTTTAACTGCATAACATACCAATTTGTATTTAGAAGTGCAAGATTAGCAACTCTGATATCTTTCCTTATATTTTCAACTTCCTGCATATACCAGAGTGGGAAAGTATCGTTGTCCCCATTAGTAAAAAGTATCGCATTAGGTTCGCAGGATTGAAGCATATTATAAGCAAAATCCCAGGCAGCATAGTTGCCACTTCTATCATGTGAATGAAAATTAAACCTGAACATATTCACAGGTGACAAAATCAATATAATAAAAATAGTAACCCCCACCGAATAAAGCACAGCCTTTCGTCTTTTCTTTAATATTGAAGCTATTGTTTCCAGAATAAAAACGGTACTGATACCGATCCAAATTGCAAAAGCATAGAAACATCCAACATAAAAATAATCACGTTCCCTGGGCTGGGAGTCAGCCTGATTCTGATATATTACTAAAGCAATACTTGTCATAATAAAAAAAACCAGAATCGAAAATGCTCTTTTCCAATCTTTGCAGAAGTGATATACTACTCCAATTATCCCTAATATAAAAGGAATCCCATACAAACCATTGAAACTTATGTTTTCAACAATTCTTCCATCCGTACCAATCGTTGTTCCTCTGCCGATAAACTGCCATCCAAAATATCTAATAAACATCTTTTTTATCTGGTAACTCCAAAGAGGTGCTGCACGATTAAATAATGTCGCAAACTGGCTCTCAGTGCCATACTGGTCGCGCCTTAAATACTTCATAAAATTTTCCAGATTCACAGGATTATTTTGGTTGATTGCCGGTTCCAGTCCGGATCTAATCAGAATCATAAAGTAAGTTGAATATCCTACAATTACCAGAATTGTAATGATTGCAAGAATCTTAATTATTCGCCAAAAATCTAACTTTAAAAGTAATCTACTGTCAGTAAATAAAATCAGGAGAAATATTGTTGGTATTACAAGTAGATTTAAAAGATGAACTCCCGCACCAAGCCCAAAAAGATAAACAATTAATAATAAAAACCGAACAGACTTATATTCTCTAAAATTATCCATCCAGACGATTCCAAGCCATAATACTAAAGCAGTAAAAAGCATAGACACAGCATAGACCTCAGCTTCTACTGCGTTAAACCAGAAAGTATCTGAAAATGCATAACTCAAGGCACCGATAAAACCCGAACCATAAACAATAATTTTATCCGTTGTGCTTTTAAACTCACCTTTCCATTCTTTAACTATTCTCACGATTATCATAAACAAAAGTGCAACCACCACAGCACTGGATAAGGCAGAAATAAAATTCACTTTTACAGCTACTCCAAAAAAAGGGAAAAGCGTAAAAAACCTTCCTATCATGATAAAAAGCGGTGCACCCGGAGGATGTGGAATACCCATAATATATGAACATGCAATAAATTCTCCGCAGTCCCAGAAAGATAATGTTGGAGCAATAGTAATTAAATAAACTGTCAAAGAAATTACAAATAATGCTGCTGCTATGAGCTTACCATCTCTATCCATAATTTTGTCACCGGTCTGAATGAAAAAATATCTTTTTATTTAAATTTTTCATAAATTTTTTGAATGAATTATTCTGGTCTGTTATTATATAATCATAATAATATAAAAAGTTCATTTTAAAATATCAAACCTTTTATAATTTTCATAATCTGAATACACTTCATTTTTATAAAAAGTTTATTTATATTGTCACTGCAAGAGGAAGTTATTGCAATTTGCAGCAAAATGATACATTGAATAAATAAGTTTTGTGAATCACTATTAAAAAATTTGATAAATATTTAATATTATGAAGAAAAATTATTTGCATTTCTTAATAACAAATATATATTTATATATTAATAACTAAATTCGGTTTTAAATAAGGCAGGAGGTTGCTTGAGAGAATATATTGATTTTGCAAAAATTAAAGGTTTTCCAAGCTTATTTATAGATTACGTAAATAACTTTGACAAAGTGAATGATTTTTATTCAGGGAATCCTTTTTTAGAGACGTCCTATAAGAAAATTTTGAATTCAATAATAATTCGCAAAGAAGCAAGGGAACAACTTACACGAATACTAAAAAAGCAAAACTCTAATAATAAAGCTGTTGAAAATATAGATTGTTTGGAAGATGAAAAATGTTTTGCAGTTGTTACCGGTCAGCAGCCCGGGATTCTTACGGGACCAATTTATACTATATATAAAGCATTAACCGCAATTAAACTTTCCGAGTCCTTAAAGGAAAAGTATGGTTATAACCTTGTTCCGATATTTTGGATAGAAGCCAATGACCATGATTTTGAAGAAATTAGAACTGTAAATCTTATCGATAAGAAAAAGTCTCCGGTATCGATAAAATTTGAACCTGAAATAGAGTTCAAAAACAGACCGTTGGGGGAAATTAATTTTGACAGCGGTATAGAAAAATTTTTACAGAATTTATGTCAATACTTACAGGATAATGAATTTAAGGCAGAAATCTTAGAACTCCTGAATAAATGCTGTGGGAAATCTACGTCAATAGTTTCTTCATTCAGGATGTTCATATCCTATCTGTTGAAAGGAATGGGAATGATAATGCTCGATCCTTCAGATAAAGAGATAAAGGTTTTAGCCGCAGATATATTTTTAAAAATTGCAGAAAATTGGAAAGAATTAAATGCTGTTTATTTGCAAACCGGTACAAGATTAAAAAAACTTGGTTACAAGCCTGAAGTAAAAATAAGGGAAAATTCTTTAAACCTTTTTTATAATATATCCGGACAAAGGCTCCCTATTTTTATCGAAAATAATGATATTATTATAGGCAGCAGAAGGCTAATAATGAAAAAACAGGAATTATTTGACAAAATTCAAAAACATCCGGAAAGGTTCAGTCCAAATGTTCTAACCAGACCTATTATGCAGGATTTTTTACTTCCCACGTTATCATATGTTGCAGGTCCCACAGAAATCAGTTATTTTGCTCAATTTTCAGAAGCTTATAAATTCATAGGAATAAATATGCCTATAATATTTCCAAGAGCAAGTGCAACGTTGATTAACAAAAAAATCAACAATATATTAACAAAAAATAATATTTCCCTGTCGGAATTAATGGTTAAAAAAGATTTACTAAAAAATAAATTAATTAAAGAATCTATGAATCCGGAGTTAGTAAAATTGTTTGAAGAGAGTGAAAACGAAATCGATACAGCTCATAGAAAAATTTCTACCGCTGCAGAATCAATCGATATTACATTGAAACAGGGTGTTGATAATTCTTTTAAGAAAATATTTTATCAATTTAACAAAATCAGGAATAGATTTGAGAAGAAAATACAGGAAAAATTAGATGTTGTCGATTCCCGGACAGAAGAGGTAAATAACCTTATATTTCCTTATGAGAAACTTCAGGAAAGAATGCTTAATATCTTAACTTTTATATCGCTATATGGTATTAAAGTTGTGGCATTATTACTAAAAGAACTGGATATAAATTCAAAAAAACATCAATTAATTTTTTTAGAAGAATTATCAGGTAAAGAATGAAGAAAATAATAGTAGCGTTTGGTTCTCACCCTGACGATGTTGAATTATGTTGTTCCGGGACACTGATTAAACTTGGCAAAAAAGGATATAAGATTATTATTGTTGATTTAACTCGAGGGGAACGAGGTTCAAGAGGAAACGAACAAAGAAGACTTAAAGAATCAAAAATAGCTCTCGATATTATGGGTTTGGAATTTCGGGAAAATTTGAAAATCCCTGATACTAACATAGAGATAAATGTGGAAAATAGAAATAAGATTATAGGCATCCTCCGAAAATATAAACCAGAGGTTATATTTCTTCCATATTGGGAAGAAAAACACCCTGACCATAGAAATGCAAGCAAATTAATACATGAAGCTTCATTTTATTCGGGATTAAAGAATATTAAAACCGATTATGAATCGTTCAGACCCATGCACAACGTATTTTATTTAGGTAGAGATTTAGTTGAGCCGACATTTATTGTCGATATAACTAATGAATACCAAACGAAAATGAAAGCTATAAAAGCTTATGAATCTCAATTTGAAAATGATACCGATATGGATTTAAGTGAAACATTAAAAACTCCTTTTTCCATTGAAAACCTTGAAGCGAAAGATAGATTTTATGGATCGTTAATCGGAGTGCAATTTGGAGAACCTTTTTACTTAAAAAGTCCCTTTAAAAATAATGACCCTATTAAGCTCTTATGTTCATAATTTCCATGATAATGAGCAGAAACTTTCACACTTTGTGAAAACACAAAGGACAGAGAAATGAATAAAGACAGCAGCAGCAGAATTCAGGAATCATTATGAAGTATATATCATATTATAATGCAGCGGTAAAAAGTCTAAAATCTAATATTTTGAACAGAAAAGAATTTGATAAATCAAATTCAATAGGATTGATATGATATTTTAAAAAAATTACTTTTTGCCGTTGCATCATATTATAAATACTTCTTGAAGTTTTTCTACTGACTTTTATATAGTTTACTTATATTTATAATATTTTTGCGAATTATCTATTTTTCTTAATTAATTTTAGAAAGGAAAAAAGATGGAGAATGAAAAGGTACTTATTGTCGATGACCTGGAAGAAATAAGAGAAATCCTATCCAGTTTTTTGGAAGATAAAGGATATGTAATATACACTGCGGAAAACGGGAGGGAAGCATTGGAATTAATCAAAGAAAAAGAAATAAACCTGGTATTGACAGATGTAAGAATGCCTGAAATGAATGGGTATGATCTAACAAGAACCATAAAAAAAATGAATCCAAAAATTGGAATAATTATTATGACAGCATATACTTCAATTTATACTGAAGGAGATATACGGAAAATTGGAGCAGATGATTTCATCTCCAAGCCTTTTAATCTAACTAATGTTTCCGAAAAAGTGGAAAGAGTAATTTTTCAGATGAAAAATCTAAATCCTTTAACATAACAAATATATGCAATATTTAACAAATAACTTCTATTGAAACACAATAAAAAATTTTATTTTTTTATTCAAACAATACAATAAATGCCTTATTTAGATTTATAATTGAGGATATAAAAGTATGAATTAAAGTGGAGAAAAACTATTTTCACATTTCACTCATAAGTTCAAAAAAATCTTTGTTACTTTTAGTTGATTTTATCTTATCTGTCATAAATTGCATAGCTTCAACAAGGTTCATTTCGTTCAACAGTTTTCTTAATATCCAGATTCTCGAAAGTGTTCTCTCGTCTAATAATAATTCTTCCTTTCTTGTTCCGGACCGGTTAATATCTATTGAAGGATAGATTCTTCTGTCGGTCAATCTTCTGTCGAGAACTAATTCCATATTTCCAGTACCTTTAAATTCTTCAAATATAACTTCATCCATCCTTGAGCCGGTATCGATAAGAGCGGTTGCAATAATAGTAAGACTTCCACCTTCTTCAACATTTCTTGCAGCACCAAAGAACCTTTTTGGCTTATGAAGAGCATTTGAATCAACTCCACCCGATAATATTTTACCACTATGCGGTATTACAGAGTTATGTGCTCGTGCAAGTCTTGTTATGCTGTCAAGAAGAATAACCACATTTATACCAAATTCGGTCATTCTTTTGGCTTTTTCAAGAACCATATCAGCAACCTGTACATGTCTTTCTGCAGGCTCGTCAAAGGTAGAACTAATAACTTCCGCTTTAACCGAGCGATCCATGTCGGTTACCTCTTCAGGTCTTTCATCAATCAGAAGAACAATCATATGTACATCCGGATGATTCTTGATTATACTATTTGCTATTTTTTGCAAAAGCATTGTTTTGCCTGTTTTGGGTTGTGCAACAATTAAACCTCTTTGTCCTTTACCAATCGGAGTAAGAATATCCATAATCCTCATAGAAATGTCATTTGCAGTAGTCTCAAGTTTTAATCTTTCATTGGGATAAAGAGGTGTAAGATTATCAAAATTGATCTTATCTTTTGCTTCTTCAGGATTTTCAAAGTTTACGGCTTCAACACGTAAAAGAGCAAAAAATCTTTCACTATCTTTCGGGGGTCTTATTTGTCCGGAAACAGTGTCGCCTGTTCTCAGACCAAACCTCTTTATCTGAGATGGAGATATATATATATCATCCGGACCCGGTAGATAATTATAATCCGGAGACCTTAAAAAACCGTATCCGTCCGGGAGGACTTCCAGAACTCCTTCGGAAAATATTAAACCGTTTTTCTGGGTTTGAGCTTCAAGTATTTTAAATATTAATTCCTGCTTTTTTAATCCACTTAATCCTGTTATATTAAAGTCTTTTGCCATTTGTAATAATTCTGCAATGTTCTTAGTTTTTAGTTCAGTAATTTCCATAAATGCTCCTCATTTTTTAATTCGTAATGTCAATTATTTTTTATTTCGAAAATATTAACCGCAGAGACGCAGAGTAGAAAGAGAAAAAAAATTTTAATACATCTTTCTCTGCGTCTCTGCGGTTAAAAAATTATTCTTAATTTCACCAACGATTTTGTGGGAACCCGCTACTAAAATTATATCATCTTTACCGGCTTTTTCAAGCAGAAAATTCATTCCTTCTTTGCTTGATTTAAACCATGAATATTTTATTTTCAATTTTTTTGTAATGTCAACTAATTTTACCGGTTTAAAAGAATCGGGTATTTTTAATTTTACTCCTGCTATTTCTTTGCATACCGGTTTAATAATCTTAATTATAGAGAGAAAATCTTTATCTAATTTTCCGCCAAGCAGAAGAAACACTTTCTTTGACGGAAAAAGTTTTTTGATTGTATTTTTAATAACATTGAAAGCATCAGGATTGTGCCCAACGTCGAGAATAGTTAAAGGATTTTTATTAATTACTTCAAATCTTCCATCAAATTTCAAGTTTTTTAGTCCGGTAATAATATGTTCTTTTTTTATAAAGCAGCCGATTTTTTTTAATCTGTTTATTGCATAAATAGCAGCTCTTGCATTTTTAACCTGGTGGAGCCCGGTAATAGGAATAAATATATTTTCTAAAAGAAAACCGCGTTGCTTGTAATCAAAAGTAATTCCATCTAAGTTTATATTTTTTAGTTTTATTTTTGAATTTTGATAGACCTGAAAGTAATTTGCATTTTGATTACTTGCAACGTTTTTTAGGATTTTAACTGCATCCCTTTTTGAGGCAGAAACAATACAGTCAGCTCCGGTTTTTATTATGCCGCCTTTTTCTTCTGCAATTTTTTCAATAGTGCTGCCGAGATATTTTTTATGTTCAATACTTAAATCTGAAATAATGGATAAAATCGGATTTAATACATTTGTTGCATCCCATTTCCCCCCCATTCCTGTCTCTACAACTGCAATTTCAATATTTCTATCACAGAAATATAAAAAACATATAATTGTTGCTGCTTCAAAATACGTACAATTATATTTTTCAAAATAGTCTTTCAGCTTTTCTACATAATTTACCAGCACTTTTTTTGGAATTGGAATGTTGGAAACCTTAATTCTTTCAGTAAATTCAGTTATATGCGGGGAAGTATAAAGACCGATTAAATATCCGGCTTCTCTTAAAATGGATTCAATCATAACAGAAATCGAACCCTTACCATTTGTGCCTGCAATGTGAATAGAAGTAAATTTTTTTTGCGGATTTCCTAATTCACTAAGAACCTTTTTCAGATTACTTATGTCTCTTTTTATCTTGCCTTCCTGCAGATGTTCTAAATATCTTATTACTTCAATATAATCCAATGTTTTAGCCTAAACTTTTGTATAATAAATATTCAACATTTTTTGGAAATAATATTTTTAGATGATATTAGGGATGCTTAAAAGTCGCATTAAAATACAATTTTCTTATAACTTTTATATATAATTGAAACCTTTAGTGAAATAAAATAGTTTTTCCCATATTTTAGCACGATTATGGTCTTTTTCAATATCTATTGATTAAATTTCCTGGAGGTTCAATAATTTAAAGAAGAGTATGTTATAAGCAGTTTGGGATTAAATAATCTGAGTCAACCTTAAATTATGTTATTTTTAATTAAAGAATAAATATTACTACATTTCAAGTATAAATATTATTTTGCAAATAATCAAGAATAATTTTTAATATAACAAAAATTTTTAAATAAAAGTCAAATAATGCTTGTTTTTAGTTGCTTCAAACAAACTTAATCCTGTATAAGAGTTGTAAATTTATAATAAATCGGTTTTGTTCCGGCTGCTGATACAGGATTATATTTTAAAAAGTCAATAACAAAGTATTGAAACGGAACACTCGATCATTGAGTTTTCAATCTTCAATTCCTAAACTATTAACCTGTTTATGACGATTATATTACTAAATAATTAAAACTTGGAATATAATCTGTTCAAAAAAATGGAATTAACAATGAAAAAAAATGAAGATATTCAAGAAAAGATAATTGTTCAAGATATATTCAATCACTATTCTAAAAAAGCTGACTTAGGAGTAAGGATATTTTTAACTCCGAATGAAGTAAAAAAGCTTATTAAACAATAGGATTATTTTAACAATATATACTTTTAAATTCAGTGTAATCAGTAATAATAACTTTTTTATTTTCCCTTTTAATAATTCCGCTGTTTTCTAAGTTTTTTAGTGACTTTGAAACCAAAGACCTTGAGGTTCCGGAAATTTTTGCAATATCCTGTAGTGATGGAAATTTTTCAATTTCTATTGCGTTTTCTTTCTTTTTCCTCGCGGGTTCAGCTAATCTTAAAAGCGTTGTAGAAACTTTACCTATAGCATTCATCAGTGATAGTCTTTTCACAATCGCATCTAAATTGCGAACTCTAGCGCATAAAACTTTTAATAAATTAAAAGAGATAGTAGTATTTTTGTTTATTAAATTCAAAAAATCTTTGTGGTTCAATGTTAATACTTCTGTTTCACTCAAAGATATAACATTTGCAGAACGGGATAAACCATCAATCAAGGATATCTCTCCGAAATAGTCGCCTGCACTAAGTACTGTTAGGACAATTTCTTTACCATCCTGGTCTTCTCTTGTAACTTTAACTTTACCTTTCTTAATCATAAAAAATAGATCGCCTGCGCCCTCTGCTTCAAGAATAATTATATTATTTTTGTAATACTTTTTCGAAGAGGTTGACTTTAATATCTCTTTTAACTCTTTATCTTTCAAACCGGAAAATAACGAAACCTTCTTTAAAACAGCAAAACTCATAGTTTATACTCAACTGTTTAATATATTTTATTTAGTTAACTTGTTGCAAATTAACATAATTTGGTTTTAATGTCAAGAAAAAATATCTTTTTTTTAAAAATAATGAATAATTTATTATTTTGATAAAACAGACTCAAATACAGGTTTAAGGTGAACTACTCTGCACGCTATATTTTTCTTTTTTAGTACATCGACAATTACTTTTGCTATAATTTTATTATTATTTTTACAGAATGCCATAATTGTAGGACCGGAACCGCTTAAGTAAATTCCCAATGCACCTGCCTCTATACCTTTTTTTACGGCGCTGTCAAATCCGGGAACAAACTCTTTTCTATAGTTTTGATGAAGTTTATCACAGAGATAATACTTCATATTATCAAAATCATTAGTATAAAAGCTGTTCAAAAGTAATGATATTCTTTGTACATTAAAAACTGCATCCTTAAAATTAATCTGTTTTGGCAGTATTGCTCTTGCTTTTTTGGTTGATATATTAAGGTCAGGTATAACGGCAATAAGTTTTATTCTTTTAGGGAATTTAATTTTGCTCGCAATTACTTTATTTTTTATCATACAGCAAGCGTTGAGTCCACCAAACAGAGATGGAGTTACATTATCCGCATGTCCTTCCACAGAAGCAGCAATATTCAGCAATTCTTCATCGGTAACCTTTTTATTAGCGAATTTACGTGCTGTCAGAATTCCTCCGACAATTGCAGCTCCGCTGCTCCCGAGTCCACGCTTTAAAGGTATCTCATTTTTTAATGATAATCTGATTGGAATAGAAGGTTCGTTGACATATTTAAAATATTCCTGATAGGAGCGATATATTAAATTATTATTATTTTTAGGGATTTCCTTTTCACCTTCACCGTGAACATTAATCTGCAGCTTATCGGATGTTTCTGCTTCAAGCTTTAAAAAGAGGTTGATTGCAAGACCCAGCGTATCGAATCCTGGTCCAAGATTTGAGGTGGAACCGGGAACCTTTATCGATACTTTTTTTCTGTTTTTCATTCTTTTTTTTGACCCCATTTTAAAACTTCGATTTTTACTTTTGTTGTACCTTCTCTTATAAATCCTAATCTTTCAGCCGCCGAATAAGAAAGGTCTATAATCCTTCCTTTTATAAAAGGGCCCCTATCGTTTATTTTCAATACTATCCACTTACCATTACTAAGATTAGTAACCCTTGCAATTGTACCAAACGGGTGTTCTTTATGTGCTGCAGAGATTTTATACATATCGAATATTTCACCGGAAGCAGTCGCCCTGCCGTGATATTTTTTACCATAATAAGATGCAATACCAATCTCAGTACTTAAAACTTTTACGTCTTTTGGCAGTGATTCTCCGCTGACTGATACCGGTTCCGACCTAAATCTCGGAGAAACGGAACATCCCCAAAATATTATTAATAAAAATAAAATAAATTTGATTTTCAATATTAATTCAATTTTATCAATTGTTTTCACGAATCACACATATTAAATAATCAAGCTGCCGACAATTTCACTCACATTTTTTATATTATTATCCTGCAGATATTTCTTTATTCCTTCAACAATTTTTACCGGTGCTTTAGGATCAAAGAAATTTGCCGTCCCCACCTGCACAGCATCGGCTCCTGTTATTAAAAACTCAAGTGCATCTTCTGCAGTAGTTATACCTCCGATACCTATTACAGGAACATTAATTTTTGAACATACTTCATATACTTTTGCAAGTGCTAAAGGTTTTATACAGGGTCCCGTCAGCCCTCCTGTAACTTTTTTTATTTTCGGTTTTCTGGATTTAACATCCACTGCCATACCGATAAAACTATTCACTAAAGAAACAGAATCTGCTCCGGCACCGGTAACTGCTTCAGCAATTTCACTCACTGATGTAACGTTTGGTGTAAGTTTAACAATTAGTAATTTTGAAGTAAGCTCTCTAACAGCCGCAGTTACACTTCTGCTCATTTCTCTGTCACTGCCGAAGAATATACCTCCTCTCTCAGTATTTGGACAGGAAATATTTACTTCGTATCCGTCACAGAAGCTCTCTTTTTCCAGATATTCAATAACACTGCAGTATTCCTCGATTGTTTCACCGGCGATACTGACAATTATTCTTGTATCGAATGATTTATAAACAGGAGCTTTTTCTTTTACGAACCTTTGAACACCTATATTAGCAAGTCCAATTGAATTTATCATTCCTGCGGTTGTTTCTGTTATGCGCGGAGGAGGATTGCCTGTTCGAGGATGAAGAGTAATAGTTTTGGTTACGATTCCCCCAAGGGCATTCACATCTATCAAACTTGTCACCTCATCTCCATAACCAAAAGTTCCCGATGCGGTCAGAACGGGATTCTTAAAAACGACATTTCCTATTTTCACAGTCATATCAACCATAATAAAAAAATTAATCCTCCCATAAAATATCATCCGAATTAAAAACAGGACCATCCTTGCAGACTAATTTATATTCATATTTTCCAGTATTTTTAATCCTGACTGCACATCCCTGGCATAGACCTGTTCCGCAAGCCATTACACTTTCCAGGGAAATCTGAGATTGTATGTTATTTTTTTTACAGATTGAACTTACTTTTTTTAACATTGGAGCAGGTCCGCAGGCAAAAACAAATACATCATCACCAATAATCCCTGCATTTATATCTTTGATAAACAAATCTGTAATAAGTCCCTTCTCACCAAGTGTATAATCCTCAGTAGAGATTATTAATTTATTACACATTTTGGCAAGTTCCTGCTTAAAGAAGATTCCATCCCTGGAATGCGCTCCGAAATAAAAAGTTATATCCTTTCTTTCAACATTCGGAGAATCTGCAATAAAAAAAAGTGGAGGGAATCCTATTCCTCCACCAATTAAAACATAATTCTTTGATTTTTCACTAATATTAAATTTTACACCGAGTGGCCCCAGGACGTCAAGAAAATCGCCTGTTCTCCTTTTAGACAAGATTTTTGTGCCTTCCCCGACAATCTTGAATACAATCTCGATAATCCCTTCTTCCGGGTTTGTTTTTAAAATACTAAACGGTCTTCTTAAAAGCGGCTCAAAATTTTCGCTCACTTTAACCATAACAAATTGACCGGGGAAACAACTTTCCGAAATCTCAGAACATTTAATTCCAAAATGATATGTATTATGTGATAATCTGTTTATAAATCTTATTTCAACTTTTTTATCGTATAACACTGTAATTGACCATATTTCTAAGGAATTCAGAAGCCGGAAGTCAGAAGCCAGAATTCCTGATTTATTACTATTTCTTTTTATCGGATTTTTTCTTTTTTTCTATCATCTCCCTTTTCTTTATTAATTCTTTTCTAAGTATTTCTTTTTGATTGTTTTTCTTATTTTCGGTTTCATCTGCTTTTTTTACAATTTTTTCTTCAACTATACTTTTATTTATTACATCCTTTTGCGTTTTTTCCTCACTCACCTGAATATCTTTTTCTTCAGGCTTTTGTTCTTCCGCTTGCTTTTTTTCTAAGACCTTTTTCTTTTCTTCTTTTTTCCTTATCTCTTCCTCTTTTTTCTTTTTATATTCATTGACTTTTGAAACGAGCATTCTTGTATATTGGGATTCGGGATAATCTTCAACAAGTTTTTTATATTTTTCGAAAGCTTTTTCTATATTCAACTCTTCATTTTCATAATGCCAGCCGTTTATATATAAACACTTCGGGGAAAATTCAAAATCCGGAAAATCATCGTAAATTTTTTCGTATCTTTTTATAGCCTCATCGAATTGTTTTTCAACGAAATACAAATTTTCAGCATCGAGCATCACTTCTCTAAGACTATCTATCTGTAACATTATTGTAGGCAAATTCAACTTTTCTCGAACTGAATTAGAAAGCTCATTTTGAGGATATTTATTAAGAAATTCTTCCAGGAGGTTTTTTGCTTCATCTTGTTTATTTAAGGTATTATTGTAAATATCGTATAACTGAAGAACTGATTTCGGAGCAAAAGAGCTTTCTGAAAAATTATTTTTTATTTCATCGAAATAAACGACTGCTGAATCTACATTCTCCACCTTAATCAAAAAGATTTCTCCGAGCAGATATCTCTTTTTTGCTTTTTCAT
>SDBU01005860.1_pt1 | contig 14587 bp, 12 predicted proteins | sample 2277071 | NCBI WGS metagenome assembly SDBU01 (sample SAMN10397929, study PRJNA504765) | marine sediment metagenome | isolation source: marine sediment core GS08_GC12, 126 cmbsf | place: Arctic Ocean: Gakkel Ridge, Loki's castle | collected 2008
TCCTTAGTTCGATACGCAGTAACGTTTTCAAGCTCGTCGATGAAATCTTCAATTGTTGGTGGCAAACTCTCCCTCAACGCTATTGTCGATATTTCATCCCATTCTGTTTCAATACGATCCTTTACAGTTTCTATACCTGATTCCGTATTTACCTCAGCAGCAACCATAGCGCTATAGACAGCCCATTCCGAATCTTCGAGTGGGTACTCCCTTATACGCTCTGCCATTTTATCAAGCCTTTTCCTGAGCTTGTCATCGTCAAGCAGATCCATTACATCCTTTATAGTCTCAGCTTCAGCTTCTTCCAGGCTAGACATCCAATCGTAAAGTGACCACCTCCAAATATCATCATCATATTTCTGGTTAAATAACAAAGCCAGTCGTTGCGGGGACAAAGGATCAGTCTCTTCGATATCTTGAGCTTTTTCTGCGGGTTTATTTAGTTCGTTTCTTATCTGCTGTGCCATGTCATCAATCGCTGAAAGCTGTTTTGATATAGCTTTAGTGGCAACAGCTATCATTTCTGGGGGCTTATTTCCATATAGGTCGTCTCGCGATAGCCTACCCCACATATCCTGAGCGAGGGTCCGTATCTGTATTTCACAAGGGATCTTTTCTTTGTCATTGCCGGAGAAAGGGTTAATCGTGGTATGAATGTGGATCGCCCGGTAACCATCCGCCCTTGGATTTGAGACCATATCGTTGATCTTTTTTATATGGAAGTAACTTGTTTCCTGTTTAATCATATTGATCACTGATTCTGTATCCGATAGATTATTACATACTATTCTGATGCCAAGAACATCCACAATCTTGCTAAGAGCCTTAGACGATGAAAAACCTAAACTAACTGCTTTTTTCCAGATCTTCGCCGGTTTTTTTACCCGTGCGTCCACTATACGAGCTCTTGTCCCTTCCGTCCTTTTGAGCTGCTGAAGCCTCAATCTCAGCAGGTCTTTCAGTTGGCTGATCTCTGATTGAAAGGTTCCCTTATGTTTGCTGTATTTTTCTAAAAACTCTTCAGGTATCTCTCTTTTCATAGGATAACTTCGTTTACTGTTGCCCATTTCGTCCACGCTGGGACGATTTTTGATAAGCCGAACGTTCAAGTTAACCGGGCGGCGCATTATGAGGAACGAGTTCGGACTACGGAAGCCGTTCCATCCGTTCACCCGTTGAATCCTGGCAGCGGTAGCCGCTCCGGTTCAACGCATTGTTATGCGGCGTCTCATTTGTGTTTCTTGAAGTTGCCTATCCATTTAACCACATCTTGATAGTCTTTCAAGCTTATTTGGTAGACATGTTGTTGCTGAAATTCCTTTGCGTCGGGAGTGAAATATGACGACGTGACAAGCATTGCCGAGTTAGCTTGCTCGTGACAGAGCGTTCCGTATAAGGTACGGACCAATTCGACTCCAACCGGTCGTTTTGGATTATACCGTTTAGTTTCAACAAGGAATAATAATCGCGCCAAGTCAGTGTTTAGGTAGGCAAGAATGTCCCGGCCACCATCGCGGGATTGTTGAGTAAGATGGACTTCCCAGCCCATGTCATCGAGCAAAGATGCAATCAACTCCTCAAATTGCCGTGGTGGTAGGTTGTAAATATCGGCTGGTTGTCTCTGGAGACGTTCGACAAGAGCATCGGTCGCAGTAATGATCTTTGGTTTGGCGACTTCAATAATGGATTCGGGCGATTCTGGAAAGTCGCGCTCAAGTTCATAAAGACGTTCGCGGAGTTCTTGGATAAGTTGACCGAGTGGCCGATCTTTTGCTAAGCTCGAAACGATGTCTAGCGCCAGCGGATGGTTGCCCACCGTTTGGGCGAGTTCCTGAAGTAGCGGGTCCGCGCTTCCCCCAAGGCGATTCCGAAGCAGCGAAACAGCTTCCTCGTTCGAAAGTGAGTTAAGCGCCAGCGATTGCGCATCGATTACGTCGACAGCGTATCGACTGGTCAACATAACCGGAACCGATGGAAAGGTGCGTTGGACGCGCGACACAAATGGAGCGACCAAATCAAGAGCTGCATTGTCGATGTCGTCGAGGACGATGACCTGTGGTGATTGCTCTTGAATACGGTGAAAGAAGTTATCGAGGGCCGTCTGAGCATCGGGTTCGGAGTAGAAGGAGAGCCACGCGATTCTATCGTCGGCGTACTGATCGGTGACAAACCGCCTAACAAGCGCGGTCTTGCCTATGCCGCCCATTCCGGAAATAAGAATCGGTTTGCGGTCGGCGGCGGCGACCCATTGCCTCAGCGCGTTGAGTTCGGCTTCACGATCAACAAACATTGAGGGTAGTGGCATCATGGGAGTGTTATTCATAGCCGCCTAACGCCCGGCTTCAGCCGCGAGCGAAGCGAGTCGGACTGAAAGCCGATGTTAGCCGTTTCCTCCATAAAGAAGTATATCTATTAACTTGAGGTTTGGCGACTCTACCCCATTGGCTTTAAGCTCATCGAGTAAACCGACAACGGAAGCACAATGAAATCCGTAGTCACAATTTATGAGTTCGTCCCACGTCGGCCATTCCTTTTTTGAGAGCGGAAATAATCGCCAGGATTCGTTGTAAGCATATTGGTCGAAAATTGGGACAATATTAGGGAAATGGAAATACATATACTTTGAAACGAACGAGTTATATATCCGCTTTGTGACTTTTTGTACTATAGTTACAACGTGGCCATGCACTTTAACTAAAGCATGCAAGTTTTCTGTGGTCAGTGAGCTCAAACGGTGTAGTGGTGCGAACACAGCATCGAGGTTATGATTTACGAATGCCTCTGCAACTCTTGTCTCGACATTCTTTCCTGCGAAGTGCAAGTTTGCTCGATATGTGCGATTTATAAGAGCGACCTTGGAAAAGACTTCGTCTATTGACGTGTGGTCAGGATATTCTTTACATATATCAAGCAGCGCTTTATCGAGAACCTTCCAGACGTAAGTGTCATTTTTTTCGAGACTCTTGTATGCTTTGCAAAATTTTCGAATTTCAGTGTTGGACATGTAAATGCTCATATTTGGCTAACAAGAAAAACTAGGGGACGTCCATGACATTCGGACATTCGTCCCTTCCCAGCCAAAAGATCGTATCTCACCCGCCGTCGCTGAAAGCTTCCGCCTACGTCAAGACTACGGCGGGACAAGCTGAGGGGACGTTAGGTTATTTTTGGGGTCGGACCAAGCTACCCTGCTGATATACCACGATAAAGATTCCCAAAACAGGTCTTCTGAACCCTTAAACAGCCATTTTCAGGGCCAAAATCATCACCTTAAGATCGCCCCCAACCCTTTCTCTTCACCCCAAAAAGCAAAAAACCCCGCTCTCTTTTTGAGAAACGGGGTCTTGGTATTCGGTTCATTGCACCCTCTTGGTTAGAGGTTGACGGATGATTCTCGAACTCCGCCCCTAATAGCACAACTGGTTAAAAACACAATACTTTTTTATCACGGGCAAAATACGTAAGGAAATTCGGTAGTTTTGTAGTCGGTCGGCTTCAAGTAGTTGAGATTAAAGGAGAAGAAGGGAAAAGATCGTATCTCACCCGCCGTCGCTGAAAGCTATGGCGCGGGAGCCCCGCAAAGACGCCCCAGTGGAATAGCCTTCGGATTCCACGGGGCAGGCAAAGTACGCAGAGATTGTGTGTTAGCCACAGACAAAGAACTGAGACAGGATTTACAGGATCAACCGGATTAACTGAAAAGACAAAACAAATCCTGTACATCCTATTAATCCTGCTTGCCGGGTCGTAGCTTTATGCGAAGCCTGGTCTGAAGTATTAAGTGAAACGGAAACGAATGACCATGAAAAGCAGGGCTATAGGCTACTTCTTCAATTCTTTGGCAATGTAAATGCGAAGGGGGCATTTACAAATGTGCCACGCAGCAAGAAGCTTTGAGAATGGGCACTTGTCGGGATCTTCTTCTAAGCACTCTAAGAATGTTTGCATCCCAACATCTCTTGCTTTGCAAAGGACCTCAAATCCTGACTTGTAGCATTTGAAATCTTTGGGACATGTGAAGCTGCCTATGATTTCCTTTAGTTCGTTCTCGTGGTCTTGTTTCATGTTGCTGCTCCTGCCCTGTTCTTTGACAATTGAATATAGATTTAGTTCCGAAATCTACGCTTCACCTGTAGCCTCGCTCTGAATAAAATGGGACAGGAGCGATTTCTGGTAGTCTGTCAATTTTCCAAACTCGACACTGGTTCGCCTCGTGGTTATGAAACTGGAAGGTGCTGTCTCAGCTATGGCGAAATCTGAAACGACCTCAAACGGTATGTAACTGAAATGAAAATTACGATTGGTAAAGAATATGTCTAAGGATAATCCGCTCGGCTGTTTCTTACGGGATGTATAGCGAAAGGAAAGCCCACCCGTGCCTATATCTATGAGTGGACCCACTTGGTCAAAATGAGGGCCGACCCCAACAAACGCACCGCTCTTGACCTGGACGCGCTTGAGTTTCCTTCGTTCAACGAGCTTTTTCGTGAGGCTCATGACATCACCCCCTCGTCAGACTAGTGGCCGGTTGGCGTGTTTGCAGAAAGACCGGTTGTGTCCGGGGCCGAGGTCGGTGTCTCATCCTATTCATAATATAGGTGTGGTGAGACTATATCGCCACCGGCCCCAGACTTCTCCCGCATGAAAACATGTAATACACAAACGGTGACAGGGGGCAATGGGGTGAACATGGTATTTTGGGGGAAGAAGGACTGTATTTCTTGGGTGGAGACCAAACAAAAAGCCTCCAGGGAAGGGAAAACCCACAACCCCAGAGGCTTTACCCGAAGAGCAAGCGTCACCAATCTGCCTTGTGGTTGAGAAGGGCGCTGGTTCGGGATTAAGATGAGTAAGTAACACGATCAGGGGTCATGCCATAGGCTACTTCTTCAGTTCCTTGGCGATATAGACACGAAGAGGGCATGAACAGAAATTTATACTACCAAAATGCACCGAGAATTGGCACCCTAAAACGTTTTCTTCGAGGCACTGCACGTATGAACTCAGTCCAATATCTTTTGTTTTGGAAAGGACTTCAAATCCTGACTTGTAGCATTGAAAATCCTTTGAGCACTGCATCTGGGCAATGATTTTCTCTATTTCTTCGTTATGGTCTATTTCCATATGGATCCCCTCTGGTATTGTTTAGGTGGGGGGAGACTATTTGCCACTGCTGGCTTTAGATTCTCTTGGCTATCATCCTGAGCACAGCAAGCAGAAAGACACAAAAAATTTGGGGCAAGGGGGAAATCGAAAGAAGGAGATACCAGGCGTCACACGGGGGAACTTAGAAATGAACATGCCATGTGGAAAACGAACGGGTCATGCCCCTCAGATACAAACAGGCAAACATGAAAAGAGTCGAAAGTCAACGACAATCGAATGTTATTCTATCTCTTAGATTTCTCCTCACCGCTGGTGTGGTTCTGGATGAAATATTCGAGGTGAGCTTCCTGGTCAGGCGTCAGGTCCCGAAATTGCACATGCATTTGTCTCGTTCTTACAGAACTGAAAGGGATTCCGTCAATGCGGAAATCCGAAATGATTGTAAACGGCACCCCCTCCAGCCAGAAAGTCTGATCAGCCAGGAATATGTCCAATTCAAACGATCGGTCTGGTTTCCCGTCATCCATCAAATATGTAAACGCAAGTCCATCCATACCGATATTCGTAACTTGACCAACTTTGAGATAGTCGGGCCTGAGCGCAACAAATGCGCCGTTGGAGACTGAGAACCGCTTATGTTTCCTTCGCTCAACTTGCTGTTTCGTATCCGTCATGACGTCAGCTCCTCACAAGGTTTGGGGCATAATGCCAGAAAATTTTGGGATGTCAACACTCGATTTTTGCGGGCAAAATACGGGCGAAATTTCAGTAGTTTCAGATTAGGCTGGCTTCAAGTGGTTAAAATCAAAGAAGAAAGGAGGCTGATGTAATGGGTGTTACTGTCGGGGAAGCGGTTGAGAGAGGTAATGTTTTAGGTTACTTCCCTATATTTTTGGCGATGTAGACACGAAGAGGACAGAAACAACAATATGAATCCTCATAAGAGAACGCAGTAGTGCACTCGAACGGATTTTTTTCCCGGCACTCTACGAATGCTTCTAGTCCAACATGTTCTGCTTTACAGAGATTGTCAATTCCCTGCTTGTGACATTTACAATCTTCGAGGCAGCACATTATGAGCTCTTCTATTTTCTGCTCGTTAACTTGTTCCATCAACAACCCCCACTGGCATTTGGGTGACTCAACCTGTTCTTTGACCATTAAAAACCATAAAGACGGACGTTGGTACTTTCAGCGCAAAGTAAGTGTTCACCTTTACAGTTTATATTATTTTGGCACAAGAAACGCGTCAAGGGGGATTTTAGGGGGTATGAAATGGGTATAAAGCCTACTCCCTTTTGTTGGCATCTACTGTAATTTCAATCGGTTGTTTAGATAGTAAATCTCATTAAAGACAACACTTTTTTGGATAATAGGGGACGTTGGTGCAGAAAGTGCGTAGGGTGGCATGGGGGCTTTTTGTGTCTGGGGGCAAAAGAAAGGCCACGGGGACTCTCCTTGTGTTCGCGAGGGGTGCTTGGGGGGCGGAGAGTGACCTGTGGCCTTATATGAGCTAAAAGAAATCCCGGGTCGTGGGCCGTTTTCTATATCTCGGAATTCCTGGTTTTGGGTTCGGCAGAGGCTTTCGGAGACGGTAATGCACCGCATACAGGCACTTTGGACACACTATAAAATGCACTGTCATTTTCATTCCGCTATAACACTTGGGACAGGTTATTAAGGTGGTAAGTCTCATGTTACTTCTATTTTAATCGGGAATTTTGACACGCACTATGGGTGACAATACCTATTTCACGCTGGGAGAACACTAATTTTTCTTAGGCAAGATACGGTGAGAATTTCAGGCAGAAAGGGGGTGATTGAAGAACCCTGCAGTAAACTGCAGGGAATGTTCTGCCTTGCGGCAGTGCTTCGCAGCGACCGTAAGGAAGTCTGCTATTCTTAGATTCGCTCGCTAACCTTTACCCGCCTCTGGCGGGCCGCAGTCCCGATAAATCGGGACGGGGAATGCGCTCGCTGTTGCGGTTCAATTGTGGCCTGAATGCCCTACATAACTATATGCACTATATGCTGTGACAGGAATCGCATACGGCTGTATCGCTCAAATTCTGAGGCGGACCCCCATCATTCTTGAATAACGCGGAATCCGCGCATTGAACACTCCCGTCAGCATGACAGTTGTAACATCCAGTTTCATTCTGTGGAAAGAGAGGGCCTTGGTCACTGACGAAGTGGGTGGCGTGGATTTGATTCGCCGCGTCGGAGAACTCATTGGTGTGTGAATGACATGATGTGCATTCCCAACCCGGATCAACAGGCTCACCAGCAGTATATAGTGGATGTTCGCCGCCCGAACCATCGTTTTTATAATAATTCGTCTGGGTATGGCACACCTCACAGATACCATCATAGCCAGGACCCCCGCTCACATAGTCACTGGCTCCGCCTGATGGAAATGTTACATTCTTGTCACCACTGTTGGGCGTGGTTATGACCTTGGCTACCAGAGATTCGTTTTCGTTCGGCCCGAAATCAGGGGGACCGTCTCCATGCGCTGCATGGCACACATTGCAGCCCTCTGCCACGTGATACTGCCCTTCAGTCTCAGCCACTTTAGCGGTGTGACAGATAGCACAACTGCCAGCAGCTGTGGGATCCCACCGCAGCATCTTCGGATAGGGACTCCCGTGGGCACGGTGGCAGGAGAGACACATAGCAAGGTCTATCCCCGGGGTCACCGTACTGCTTGGACCGGTCCAGTCAGTCAGGTCCGGCCGTGCCACCGGAACCAGGGGATTGAATATAGTGTAGCCTGAATCCGGCAAAACCGCATCTGAGGGATGGCGAACCCAGTTACCGGAGGCATCTTTTTCTCTGTGGATGGTTGCGTGGCATCCCACACAATACCCGGTCATGGAGCTTTCTCCCAAGAACAGCCCATAATTACTGTCAGGGCCGTTCAGCCCGGCATGGCCTTTATACTCATTGTGGCTCCCACTGTTGGGGTTAGCTTCCCAGTCAGGGGCCTCGATTCCGGTAACACCCCGGTCAGTTGCAAGTACATGTGCCTGAAGGTAACGGTAATAGCCGTCCGTATCAGGTGCTTCACTGCCCACCACAGTCTCCGAGTCATCAGCATGATGATACCCCGCGACCGGGATGAGTTGTTCACCGTAGTCCTTGGACAGCATGTGGCAGCCGGTGCAGCCCTGCCTCCCGGCGAATGAGATCCTCCATTCCGGTGCCTCTATACTAAGGTCGTCGTGGCACGCACCACTGCACGGCCACAGCCTTCCAGGGGCCTCACTCAGATAGTCGTCCCCTTCCCCGAGAAAAGTATTATGCCCCTTGGTATCATCACCGCCCTTTCCTTCCTTGACCCACCAGAAATTTCCGCCAGCCAAATAGTCTGTCGGGGCCGTGCCGCCCTTGTAATAAACAACAGGGACTATGACAGTGTTCACTCCATCGGTAAGATTATATGTGGTGGAAGAGGTGTCAGAAGAATGACAGTTAATACATCCTTGGTTGCCTGAGTACTCAAGCTTCAGAAGATTGTCGCCCCCACCGTGCATAGTGTGGCAAAGGTCAAAACTGCACGCATCTGGTGTTCCCGTGACCTTGGCCCAAGCTGTTGATCCACAAGTAAAACATAGGAGAATAGCCAGCAATCCCACGAATCCAATCTTCAGACCTACGGCTTCTACCTTCATATTATCCCCCAAAATGTTCTGTATTTTCAGCCATTAGCGAATAAGAAGATAGTACTGTACCGGATATAATGGTAGCAATTTGTATGCCAAAATGCTCCAAAGTCAACACTCTTTTTTTGGGGGAAAAATACGGAGGGAAAACTAGTGGTTTTGAGTGGACAAAGGTGCCCATCAGCGGGGCAGGCCTTTTTTCAAGGATTCTTGGGGGCTAGGGATATGTAAATAAGGGGGGTCCTTTTGTTCTACAGTTAGCCTCCCACCCTATCATCCGAAAACACTGAATCTTCTCCCGTATTTTCCCAGCAAAAAAAGAGTGTTGACTCAAGAAAGAGTCTGTGGTTTAATTGCAGACGTAGAAGAATAGCCCAAACAGCTTGTCACGTCTCTTATGAGGAGCTTGTGTCATGATTCCCAACAAAGAGATAGTTGACCACAGGGAACATAAACGATACCAGGTTCCGACAAATTCATACATTTCTCTCGGTTCTGATGAGCCCGTAATGGGCCAAATCATAGACATTAGCGTGGGTGGAATTGCGTTTCGTTACATGGGCAGCGAAAAGCTGCCAGACGAATCACATCTGGACATATTCTTGACCGAAGGTGACTTGTGTTTGGCTAAGGTGCCATTTAGGACCGTTTCGGATTACGAAATACCCAACACAGTACTCTGCAAAACAGTTGACCCAATACCCATCAGTTGCAGAACCATGAGACGAAGTGGACTCCAATTTGGGGAGCTGACGCCCGACCAGCAAGCTCAGTTAGAACAGTGCCTTCAGAACCACACCATAGGTGAAGTGCGATAAAAACTAGGTCTATATTCAATTGTTAAAGAACAGGGCAGAGCGCACATTGGCTCTGCCTTTTTTGTGAGGGGTTCCACATGCAGTGTTACGGGGATTCGCTCTATGGTTTATACTTCCTGCTGTTAACCTCCAATCCCGGTCAGCCCGGAAATTTTGTGATGTGTATCTATTATCTTGATCTTTTGGATACCGAATTTCTGATGACTATCCGCCATGACCGATAGGAAAGAACAAAGAAAAAGCAAACGTTTCCAGGCCCCAAAAGGAACTTTTGTCGGGATCGGTCCTGAATTCAACAAAGTCGGTCCACTTATAGATTTGAGCATGACGGGGCTATCATTTCATTATGTTGGCACTGAAGAAACACCGAAGGGATCATATGTGGACATATTCGTGACCGATGGTGAGTTCTATATAGGTAACTTACCAATTAAGCCGATGAGGGATTGCCAGATTGTTGACACAGACCCTTCTGCTACTTCAACTTTGAGACGATGTGGTGTGGAGTTTGGCAAGTTGACGGACCAACAGAAAGCTGGGCTGGAACGCTTCATCCAAGAACACACTGTGGGTGAAGCTTAGGTTAAACAGCATAGAACGCATCTCAAAAATGCGTCTAAGTCCCCATGGCGGCGTTGCGGGTCGGCTTCCCGCCTTTGGCGGGACTCATCCCGCCGTCAGGCGGGGCCCTGAACCCTGATCCACATCTTTGTGATGGGTTCTAATTGAGCGTAAACAAAATTTTGGTGTATCCTCAACTTTCGCTCAATTTTAAGGTCCAGCCTTAATGAATGGAGCGCTTACCAGGCCCTTCTCAATGCAATAACCCCCGAAGCACGATATGTTTCCCATGCTTTTTCCCTTGACACAAAAGTACTCTTATTCCTATGCTCGCCCCATCATCAGACACTAGTGAGTTGAGGCAATTGTCAACAGCGCAGGTGTGTGCTATGAGGTCAGACGGACCGATTGTGAGCCCTGGATTGGGACACACTCAGGGAAAGGAGTCGTGGCGATGATGAACCTTTCTGCAGGGGGACCGGCTGGATCACCTGGCGGTGCCGCTCCCAACGAGGTCATGGTGGCCTTTCTGGACGGTGAAGAGCTCCGGGGAACGGTTGCCAGCTTCAATCCGAAATTGCCCACTTTTTTTCTGCAGTCCAGCCAACCCGACGACGATGTGTCGACCAGGGAGATTGGGTTCGAGAGTGTCGAGATGATCTCCTTTCTCCGCAACCCAGCATTACCAGAAAGCAAAGTGGCCTTTCCCGCGACCGCCAGACTTGTGACCGTCCGCTTTTTGGACGGCAAGATGGTTCATGGCGTGACCCAAAGCTACTCAGGGGCCCGTACCGGGCTATTCTTGGTGCCGACAGCGCTCGAAGAGGTCGATCGAATCTATGTCCCCATATCAGCGATCCGCGATGTGGTCTCGGTCAAACGTTTGGGAGAGATTCTGACCGAACAGGGGATGGCAACGCCAGAGATGGTCGAGCGTGCGATTCAGGAGAAACAGAAACTTCAGGATGAACAGGTCGGCCAAATCCTGCTCAAGAAGAAGGTCATCTCTGATGAACAATTGGGGAAGGGACTCGCAGCGCAGAAGCAAAAGCCCGGAAAGAGAATCGGGGATATTCTTTTGGAACAGGGTTTTGTTGACAGAGTGCAACTCGAAGAAGCACTGGAAACTCAGAAGCTCCAGCGGGACAAGAAATTGGGCGAGATCATGGTCGATATGGGTTACGCCACATATAAGATGATTGGTATTGCCTTGGCAATCCAATATAATTCCCCATTCATGGACCTGAGCAGCCATACGATTGACCCCCAGTTGCGCGAGCTGGTGCCTGTCAAGATTGCAAGGCGGTGGCAGGTCCTTCCAATCAGTCTGCAACAGGGAGTCTTAACGATTGCTATTGCCGATCCCACCGAGGAATCTGGCCAAGATGAACTTCGAAAGATAACCGGTCTGACCGTCATTACCGTCGTGGCCACCCCGCAAGATATTGCCCGCACGATTACCCGCTTTTACGGGCCGTAGACCCTGAGATTGCTCGAGACATTGCGAGGACGTGATCCAGACGTTTGCCGTTCTCTCAGTCGGCAGGATGATGAGTTGCCTCAGGAAGCGGGCCTGACGCACTAGGTGGGACAGTGAGGGAAGTGGGTGCGGAACCGGTTCTCTGTTGCGCCTCTTCCTTTTTGGGGTATCTTTCTTCAATTTTTTCTAAAGCCTCTTGAGCCTTTATGCCCCATGGTTTCTTCTTATTCTTAGCGAGTTCAGTCAAGACCGATTCTGAAATCTTGGTGCCAATTCTCGCCAGCGAGTCACAAATAGTACATATAGCTTCTTCACTCAGGCTATTTCCTTTTCTCCTGAGCAATCTGGAGATGGTGCCTGTTTGAGCGCGATGCTCCAACACCTCCAGAAGTATTCCCTCGGGCGTCTTATCGTCATGTGTAAGGTGGTTGTCCATAAACCCAAATGCCCAGTATATTTCATTCTCTATCTGTTCAGCATCCTCGGAAGGGGATTCCTTTATGTTTTTCAATATCTCCATAAGAACAGGAAATGCCTTTTTACTTCTTATGATTCCCAGACATTTCATTGCTGATTTTCTGACCTCAGGGTTGGAATCATTGAGCGCATTCAATAACGTTTCTTCCGCACCCAGTCCCTCTACTTCAGCCAGCAAAGGCAGTACATGTTTTCTCACCTCAGGATCCCGATGGTGGCGGTATTCATTGACAATGGCAGTCATTTTTTGTTTCACCGCCTGGTTCCCCGTGGTGACCAATGCCTTGATCACATCTGCGACAACTTCCTCCTTGAATCTACCCACTTTCAGCGCCTGTTCCAAGTAAGAGCCAGCCACAGGTCCCATTTGGAGGAATAGTTCAATGGCATTCTTTCTCACCCATTTGTCTTCAGTCTCGTCTATCAGAGCCAGTAGATGTAGTGTCATGCAGCTTTCCAGGTTGAGAAATATCGGATAAAGGGCCACTCGGATTTCTTTCTTTCCGGATGTAAACTTATCTTTCAGTTTTGAGGGAATAGCATTCGATCCGATCTGTTCGAAAACAACTTCTGCTTGTCCGCCTCTCTGACCGCCCTCTTTTATGTGTCTTTCCAAGATAAGCAGGATTTTTTGGAACTCCTGAAATCTATCTCGTTCGATTAGCTGAGGCAATATGCCAGAGATAGACTTTACGAGAGAAACATATTGTTTTTCATCCTCCATTTGATCAAAACGGGTAAGGACAGAATCAGGATCATTGAGAAAGGTCTTCAGGAATCTTTTCAGGAATATCTCTTGCTTGAGCCTTGGAGGCAGTTCATCAAATGAAATCATCCCATTTTTGAAAAGCTTTTCTAATGGTCCGTCCGATTTTTTATTTTCAGATTCTTTTAACCTGACTTTGAAACCGCTTAATATCCTGAGCAGCTTCTCTTCGTAGGCCTTCTGGTCCACAAGCTTTTTCAGCCGGGAATGGCTATTTATGAATTCCTCAACACCGACAAACAGCATGTCATCAGTAAGAGAATCAATAATGTGCTCTTCAATCTCTTCTTCTCCCATGACATTTGAGTCGATCAAATCACTATTTACTAATGTTGAAAAAGCTAATTTTGGATCTCCCAAAGGTCGTAAGACATCGGAAACTACCTCTTTCTTGACTTCCTTTAACTCTTCCTGGTCAAGATCCCTCAATATGGGGATCAAAGAGATGTCTTTTTTGAGGCGCGAGATAGCTATCCATGCTCGCCAAGGAACGTTTCTTTCCCATCTGATCAGATCTTCATTGAAAATAAACGAGATGTTTCTTATTCCTTTATCCTGCAGGAAGAATATGAAGCGGTCTCTCTTATGCTTGTCATGAATATCCGTCAATATCGGTTTACTCATGACATCGATGAAACTATAGAACTCCTGTCTTTGCATCTTTTGCTTTAGAGTAAGACTGACTAATTCCTTTTTTTTCAAGAAATCTATAAGCTTTTCATCATACAATTCAGCCATGCCCGCGAGCATAAGGGTTCCTAAGTGGCATGGTTCGGGAAACATTCCTTCAACAATTATTTGTTCATTTTCGGCCTCTTTCTGGATTAGGAAAGTGAATTCGCCTTTTTTGAGTTTTAATTCCCGAAATTTAGTATATAGACCGGCTCTGGCTTTTTCCGATTCAGGATGCTCAGAAGTATAGTACCCTGTCCGCAATAAAGCCTGAATCAGAGATACTATGAACTCGGAGAGTTGATTGTGAGTCGTTTCATCCATATCTGGTCTCGACTTATCTTGTTCTATGATGGTCTTGTCATCATCCATGAGCTAATCTTTGCTCTAAGTTTGGATCGTTCGCGTTTCTTGGTTCTGAGTAACCAAAATAAAAGGTGCTCTTGCACTCTCCTTCACATATTGAAGCCGCAGCAGAGTGCTTAGTAGTTGCTTTTTGTCGTTTCCCCTGTGAGGTTAAAAGGGATGCAAGAGAATCTGATTTAGCTAATAATTCCCTTAGGTAATAAGTCCCCGCCAATTGTTAATGCAAGTTTGATACCATATTTCTGGCTGTATCCCCCTGTAATAAATTTCACTAGAATGAAGCCATTTTTGCTTAGTTTTGGAAATTTAGGTGTTCTAAATGAAAGTTAGAGGGCTTTTTGGGGATTCTTGCGAAAATTCTTATCATTATTGAAGTTCCCTGCAGCCCGCGAAGCACTGCCGTCAGGCAGAACCTGCAGGGGATGCGCTCGCTGTTGCAGTTCACTCACGGCGCGAACAAGAGTCAAATAGAGTCGTGCCATTCACGGGATGTCATATTTTTGACAGTCGAAGGGGTGGTGAATAGAGTTTGAGATGTTGAGGTCTTGGCGTGTGTTGTCTGTATTAATTAGTGCCCATCCATAAATAACGTAACAAGTGTTGGGCACCGGGTAAGTTTCCAATTCATAAATGAGGAATTTTGTTGCCGAGCAACGCTTCGCGCCTGATGAGCAAG
>SDBU01005861.1_pt1 | contig 14585 bp, 13 predicted proteins | sample 2277071 | NCBI WGS metagenome assembly SDBU01 (sample SAMN10397929, study PRJNA504765) | marine sediment metagenome | isolation source: marine sediment core GS08_GC12, 126 cmbsf | place: Arctic Ocean: Gakkel Ridge, Loki's castle | collected 2008
TGGCTCTGCGGACAGCCAAGAAGTTGCCCAGGAACGCAAGGTTGGATAACCTGTGAAACCACGAGTCGCCATCAAACCTTCAACTGTCGATAGGACATGTTCGTTTGGGTTGCGAGGGTTCCGCGAGGAACTCGAAAAGGTCAACGCCTATGTTCGCAATCGCACTCATCGTCTGCAGTATCGGGATCTGATACGGCGCTGCACCGGGAAACGCATCGGGAAGCGCCGTCGTTTGCTGAACGAGCGTGAGTCCAAACTCCTCCATCACATACTTGATACGACCGAGCCCACGGACCCGTTCTCGAACGATCCAGCCAGGGAAACAAGCTGGGATGAACTACTCCCGTTCTTGGATTCGCTCTACGCGGGCAAGACGGAAAGGACCATCGTACGCGAGCTGGTGCGCCTCCAAGAACTCAGTTTCCTTCGCTTTGAAGAAGACGCCGAAACGGACGAGCGGGGCATTGTTATCAACTTCGAAGCCATCGGGCGGTACTGATTCTGACCGCCTCTTGGGGTCCGCCCGGTCTGGAGTCTACTCGTTGACCCGGCGAATGTTGGCTCCCACCGCGGAGAGTTTCTCCTCGATCCGCTCGTAGCCCCGGTCGATGTGGTAGGCCCGGTGCACGCGGGTGGTTCCCTTGGCCACCAGACCGGCGAGGATCAGGGCGGCTGACGCCCGCAGATCCGAGGCCATCACCGGGGCGCCGATCAGCTTCTTGACCCCCTCAATAATAACGGTGGGGCCTTCCTTGCGCAGGCGGGCCCCCATGCGATTCAGCTCCGCCACGTGCAGGAAGCGGTCGGGAAAGATCTTCTCGGTAATCACGCTGTTGCCGTCGGCCATGCACAGAAGGGTCATCACCTGGGCCTGCAGGTCCGTGGGAAACCCCGGAAACGGCTGGGTGGTGACCGCCACCGGCTCGAGGTGTCTGGCTGAAGAAACCGAAATCCCCTTCTCCCTCCGCTCGATGATCACCCCGATCTGCCGCAGGCGGTCCACCACCGCCCGGAGGTGTTCGAGCCTGGCGCCCTGCAATTCGACGTCACCGTTGGTGATCGCGGCCGCCACCATGTAGGTGCCCGCTTCGATGCGGTCGGGCATGACCCGGTGCGATGACCCGGTCAGTCCCTCGACGCCCTCGATGGTGACTTGCGGCGTGCCCTGTCCGACGATACGTGCTCCGCAGGCGTTCAGATAGGCGGCTAGGTCGACGATCTCGGGTTCGCAGGCGGCCCCCTCAATCACCGTTCGACCTTCCGCAAGGGAGGCAGCCATCATGACGTTGGCGGTCGCGGTCACCGACGAGCCGAAGGGCCCGCCGAGAAAGATCTCCGCCCCCTTCAGCTTCTTGGCCTTGAGCAGCATGTCCCCGTTGATCAGCTCGAAATCGCCGCCGAGGGCCTGCAGACCACGGACGTGCAGATCGATGGGTCTATCGCCGATCGCACAGCCCCCGGGCATCGACACCTGAGCGCGTCGGCGTTTGGCGAGAAGAGGCCCCATCACGCACACGCTGGCCCGCATCTTGCTCACCAGCTCATACTCGGCGTGAGTATTCATTTCATCTTCGACGCGAAGATGCAGCCCGCCGTCCTCGTCGCGCTCACACTTAACCCCCATCCGGGCGAGCAGAACCTGCATCTGGCGCACGTCCGCCAGATCGGGAACGTTGGCGAGCACCGTCTCGCCATCCACCAGGATCGAGGCAGCCATGATCGGCAGTGCCGCATTCTTGGCACCACTGATCTCGATCGTCCCACGCAAACGGTTACCACCGACAATCTCAAACAAGTGCACGGCGAAAAGTCTCCAGAAAAAAACGCGTAGCTGTCTAACGCCCAAGAGCGCGTTGCCAAATCCGAAACTCGAAGTCCGAAACAAATCAGAAGCACCAAGACTCAAGCGTCCGAAACACCTCCCGCTTGGGCTTCGAAACCGTTCGGGCGTAACTCACCTTCCGCGATGCCGCTGCGCATGTCCACCTTTTCAGCGGTTGTCATTACCCGCACTTGCAGGGCTGCGGCACGGTCAGACCCTTGTCCCGGAGGGACATATGAGAATAGCCCAGCGATTTATCGCTGGGAACATAAACCCCACCCGCGTCCTCAGTCCCGTAGGGACGGCTGAACAACCCGGTCGGGATCTCAGCCGTCCCTACGGGACTGTGTGCTCCAGATCCCACTCCTATCCCGGCGATGAATCGCTGGGCTATTATCAGTTGCCCCTACGGGGCAGCATCTGGAGAATGTGCCCGATGACCAAGCCTCAAAACGTAGGGCTCCCATACGCTGGAGTACAGCGGAGGGCGAGTTATGCCGAAACCGTTTTGGATTTCCTTCTTCCATCATTCGAGTGTATTTCGTATTTCGTAGCTGTTTGGCGCTCAAACCGCCAAACCGTTACGAAAACGCTAGCTTCCTGCAGCGGTCACCTTAGCGAGAACATCACCACCCGGTCCTGCCCGACGGTGCGATCCTTCCATGTCCCCTTGTGCGTCAGCCTACCAGAAACGGTAATCGTCTCAATCACCGCGGATGCTTGACCATCTCCGGTTTCGACGAAAACAGAGCCGCGGGGCCCAAGAAGTGCCGGCCCGTCGACGCCGATCGCCCGGAAGAACGACAGCCCGTTCGCCTCGTCGGTCAGGGCGATGCGTGGCTCATACTCACGCACCGTCCTGTCCAGCCGCTCCAGTTCGCCCACGGCCACGTACGGCGGATTGCAGAGCAACACGTCGAAGCCGCCGGGAGGTACCGCAGCCTCCGGGATTGCCAGCAGGTCCGCCTCGATAAGCTCGAGCCTGTCCGACACGCCGTGACGCTGGGCGTTCCGTCGGGCCACCTCCAGGGCCGCGGGCGATACGTCCGTGGCGACAGCTCTGGCGGATTTCAATTGCGAGAGCAAGGCCACGACGATGCAGCCGCTGCCGGTGCCCAGGTCCAGCAAAAACGGCTCGGAGAGTCCCGCAGCCCGGCAATGGTCGATCACACACTCGACCAGCGTCTCAGTCTCCGGCCGGGGGATGAGCACCTCCGGGGTGACCACCATCGACAGGGAGAAAAACTCCTTGTACCCGACCAGGTAGGCGATCGGTTCGTGCTTGGCCGCCCGGCTCACCCAGGAGCGAAACCGGTCCAGCCGCTCCGCGGGAAGCACCTCCTCGAACCGCGTATACAGATCGATGCGCCGGCAGGTGGCCGCGTGAGCCAGCAGGACCTCCGCAGCCAGACGCGGCTCGGCCACGTCGCGTTTGCAAAGATAATCACTCGTCCAGGAAAGCAGGCGGCCCAGAGTCCAGTCAGCCTCGTTGGTCGCGGAATCAGCGCTCATAAGCGGTGACTATACCGCCGCGCTTACGGGTACACCATCTTCGCCCAAGTGTCGGGTATCTCGCCCGGCTTGCCCTCGGCAGCCGCCTTCAACCGACCCTCGCGCTGCTGGCGGTTGTCGTTCCATCGTTTGTAGTCGCGCCGGTAGGACTCGTCGATGCGTTTGTGCATCTCCTCGAGCTGCTTCTTGTGCCACTCCTGGGCGTCTTCGCTTAGCTGCTTGATCCGTTTCATACGCTCGGGACCGCCGGCGTCATGAGCGGCGTACCAGCTCATGACCTGGCTCATTGACTGCTCCCGAGTCGCCTGCTGAGACCTCGAGCGGGCAGCGCTGCACCCGGCCACGGTTAACCAGATGACCGAAGTGGTGAGCAGTGCGATCCTCGAGGCCGATGGGAGTTGCATGGCTTGTTTCCTCCCAGGTGCGCTTCGCTCCGCAACGCCGGTAGCGGTCCGTGCGGGCCCGCACTCATGGAGCACTCCGGCGAAGCAAGTGGGGATGCTGCCAATCTTGTTGCTCAACTCAACCGTTCGGTGCCGCGTGCAGGAGATCACTGGCGCAGGGCGGTCCAGAAACCGATGAAGTTGTCAACATCGTCCTCGTAGTACTCGCCGGAGACCTGCCCGGTGGCCTGGTCATAGGTTCCGCCGTACAGGCCCACCGGCGCCCCGACCGTGTCGGCGTCGTCGGCGAACACGATAATCCCATCTTCGTCGACTAGGCCGGAGAGATTGAACTGGGCCGTGCCCCATGTGCTGACACCGGTGATGCTGTCATCGGCGGCGATGGTGAAGGTGAACGTATGGGCCGAGCCCGCGGGCTCGGTCAGGGAACCCTCGTAGGTGCCCGCAAGGGCGCCCCCTCCGCCCCCGCCCCCGCAATCCGCGTCCTGGAACTGGCAGCCGCAATCGCACTCGCCGTCCCCATTCCATTCGTCAGGGCAGGGGTTTTCCGCTGTCACGCCGACCCAGCAGAAGTCGCAGGCCGGATCATCGCCCGCTCCGCACTCACCGGGATCTCCACCGCCACCTCCTCCTCCGCCTCCGCCGCCACCACCACCGGCGCAGGGCGGCACGTTGACTGGAGGTAGCTCGAAACCCTGAAGAGCCTGGGCCGCGAAGAGGTCCACCATCTCGGTAATGTACTTGGCGTGGACACCGAAGTTGTTGTTGGCGGCAGCCGTGCGGTCCTGGACCAGATTCCCGGCGGCGTCGACGGTCACGATGATCTGCACGGTGCCGGCGTTGTTGGCCGCCGCCACCTTCCCGCAGCGTACCAGGGCCGAGCCGCTGGTTCCCGGGGTGGTGGGGATCTGATGCTGGATGACGTCGGTGTTCTCCGCGGTGACCACCTCAGTGGTGCTGTGGGCGCGCAGTGCGGTAATCCGCCCGGACAAGGAGCTGGCCTGGGGAACGGTGACCCCTGGGATGATCGCCCCGACAAACTCCTGTACGTCGCCCGGGAACCCGACCAGCAGGAGGTCGTCCGCAAGAGCAAGGTCGGCCAGTTGCGTTGTGCTCGCTATATCCAGGGTTACCGGCAGCAGCTCCTGGGAGGTCAACAATCCGATGTCAGGCGTGCCCAGCGGGTCTCCGGTGTAGTCCGGGTGGGTGAGGGCCCGCAGCAGATGTACGACCGTTCCGGTCCCGGACTGCACCCCAAGCACATCGGTGATTTCGACGTCGCATAGTTCGTTGAAGAACTCGGTGATGTGGGCGTTGGTGGCCATCAGGCGGTCATCGATCGCAAAGGCGGTTCCCAGGGTGAAATAGGCGAGGTCGTTGGCCCCAGGTCCGACACGGAACTCCAGGACCACCGCGTAGGTGGCGTCGTTCATCTTTTGGAAGGTGTCCGCGTCGCTTGGACAGGTACCCGACGAACCACCGCCACCACCACCTGTTGGACCGCCGGGGCATCCGGCGACAAAGGGTATCCATGCACAGACCAGCAACAAACGTGTTGTGTTTCTCAGAGCATCCATATCTGCTCCCTCTCTCTCGCAAAATGTGACAACGCCTACTTGGCCGGCCCCGACCATCCGATCCAAGGGCAGGGGCTCCAAGCCGAACCGATAAACCAGAACGTAAACATGATACTGCCTGTTGTCCAAAGTGCAAAGCGGGGCGTTTAAAGAGCCGGCCCCGGCCCCACCCTAACCCTGGGCCATGAGTGGCTTCCCGGTGACGCCTGTTGAGCTTGGAGGAGGGGCGGACACAGGATCTGCTCCCCGTCGGGACGGGTTGATCGGCATGGTAAGGTTCCAGTTTACCTAATGCTCATATTCGGAGCTCGGATCGGAACCGTGCTTCCGGGCGTCTGCGGGCAGCGGGGTTGATTAACTGACGGACGTGCCCGGCGCAATCTCCGCCTCGGTAGTCAGGACGACGACCCGGCCCTGGTCGGGGGTGACCGCCGCCAGCAGCATGCCCTGACTTTGCTGACCACGCATCATCCTGGGGGGCAGGTTGGTTACGATTGCCAGGTTCCGCCCGACCAGTTGCTCCGGAGTGTAGTGCCCCTTGAGGCCGGCACAAATCTGCCGCTCTTCGTCCCCCAGGTCCACCTTGAGCACCAGCAGCTTGTTGGCGTTCGGGTGTTCGTTCGCCTCGACCACTTTGCCGATGCGAATGCTGACCTTCGCAAAATCGTTTATGGAGATCGTCTCCGACTGGCCCGCTCTAGGCTCTTCCGCCATCACTAACTCCTATCGATCCAGAGTCTCACTAGGAGCGTCTAACGAAACAAGTGTTGCACGGGTTTCAACCTGTGGACCGCACCGGTTGGAAACCGTGCCACAGGTTCCGTGCCACAGGTTCTGTTAAAGGGTCTTAGTCTACCGGCCGGCTTGGCGGATGGCAATTTCTCCGGGGACGGGATGGCCATGCGCAGCGCAACCATGCAGTTTCAGCGGACGTTCAACGTGCCCGCGCCCCGGCTTCCCCGGGGCTTGGGCATCCCACCTATCATCTGACACGCCTCGGAGCAGCAGGCAGGTTGCGATTCGTCGCTTGCGCCCTAGAATCACGCGGGCAACGAGGACCACAAATGGATGTTTTTCCGCTCATCTTCGAACCGATCTTCAAACCGAAAATCTGGGGTGGGCGGTCGTTGGAGCGGCTGCTGGGCAAGCGTCTGCCCGAAGGCGAACTGATCGGGGAGTCCTGGGAGGTCGCCGACCTGGAGGACGACCAATCGATCGTCGCCAAGGGTCCTGCCAAAGGCAAGACGCTCGGCGAGTTCGTGCGTACCTGGGGCAGGGACCTGCTGGGCGGGGCATCACTGTTCGAAGGCCGATTCCCGCTGCTCATCAAGTACCTCGACGCCAAGGAGACGCTGAGCGTCCAGGTGCACCCGCACGAGGCCACCGCCCGCCGGCTCGGTGGGCGGGTGCGGGTCAAGAACGAGGCCTGGTATATCCTCGACGCCGCCCCGGACGGGGCCATCTACCGCGGCCTGCGCGAGGGAGTAGACCCCGACGGGCTGAAGCGGGCCATCGAGGAGCGCCGGGTCGAGGAGGTTCTCCACCGAATCGCCGTAAAAAAGGGCTATTGCTACTACCTGCCCAGCGGCACGGTTCACGCCCTCGGGGCGGGCGTGGTGGTGGCCGAGGTGCAGACGCCCTCCGACGTAACCTATCGGCTCTTCGACTGGAACCGGGTGGACCCCTCAACCGGACGGGGGCGCGAGCTGCACGTCGAAGAGGCCCTGGGATGCATCTCCTACGACCGTGCACCGATCGCCGGTGAGAAGCCGGAGCACGTGGCTGGCGTGTGGACCTCGGTGACCAGCCTTCTGCGCTGCGAGTCCTTCGTTATCGAGCGGGTCCGCATGGCCGAGGGTGTCGAACAGGAGCTGCCTTACCAGGAAATGGTCATCTGGACGGTGCTCGAGGGCCGCGGTTCGATCGCGTTTGCGGGTTCCGCGTCGCCGGCCGCTTTTCAAGCCGGTGATACGGTTCTGATCCCTGCGGGGCTGCCAAGCGGTCGCCTGAAGGCTGAGCAAGACTGCTGTTGGCTGGAGATCACCATCCCGATCCCCAGCTCGCCCGGCAACGCTTCCGGAACTCGTCAGACCTGATGCGACACCAGCGCGTTATCGAAACCGTTCGCCGTACCCGCGGGACGCTCTACGTCGTCGGGGGGTTCTATGTCGCAATCGGCTTTCTGATAGCGGTTCCCTCGGCACTGGCCGGTGATCGTTTGAGTGCCTTCCTGGGGTTCCTCATCGTCAGCTGCGCCTTGGGGTTCGCCGCGGTTCTGACGCTTGTGTTACGCCTGGCCGTCCGGGTGTCCGCGATCGAGGAGTGCATCGAGGACGTAAGCCGGCGGCTCAAGCAGTTCGAGGAGGCTGCTCCAGACCCCACGGGTGCCGGCGCCGCCGGGCCGATCGGGCAGGAGTCCTGCATGCTGGATCTGTCCGCGATCGGTCCGGGCGACCCGTCCACTCTGGCAGCCGCCACGCTGGACCGGGCCAGGTTCCCCAGGTTGGTCGCTTCCATGGACGAGGCCCCGCCGCCCGATGCCCCGCCGCCCGCCGCCCCCGCTTTGCAAGACGCCAATCCATTTGGTGATTCGCCCGAACCCCGATTCGACCGGGCCGCGACCTCGACCGATGAGCCGTTGGACCCATCCGAGCCCGCGGGCGTCGCGGACAAGAACCCCCTGCGGGTGTGGAAGGTGGCCATGCGCGAGGGCGACCTGGCCGCCTGCCGCGAGGTCTGGTCAACTCTGGTGGACACCGCCGACCTCGATTTCGTCGCCCAGATGAACTCGCAGCTAGAGGAACTCAGCATGAAGACGGAGCGTTCGCTTCGAGCGACCTTCGTCCAGAGCGTACGCCGGGGGGACTACAACGGCGCCCTCGCGATCGGCGAGCAGATCACCCGCCTGTTTCCCGATCAGACCATCGCCCGGGAGTTTCAAGAGATCGAACCCCACCTGCGCCGCCGGGCCCAGGAGGCCTGGGCCGTAGCCGCGCCGCCGCCGGCCGTCGTACCCTAAACCCGGCGGCGGCGCCCCGCGAGCCGCGGGCTACAGCCCGCGCGGAGTACCGCGCCCGTTGAAGCGATGGCCCAAGTTGGGATTCGTTCCGACACGAGACGGCGTATGACATCGACGACCTTCTGATCACGATTGTTCCCGAGCCGGGGCCGCTCTTGCTTGTGGCGCTGGCGGCGGCCGCGCTGTCCGGACGGAGGCGCGAGTGCTGAAAAACCTGTCTCAGTAGTTCCTCGGACCTGGTTCCAGAAGCCCAGGGCAAAGAGGATCTTTGCCCTACCGGGACAGGCTCAAGCAGGGTCCACCGTGTAGGCCATACGGCGTCTTGATCGTAAGGGCTGACGCTACATCCTCCCCGTCCGCGGCTAACGGCTAACGGCTAACGGCTAACAGCTAACAGCTAACAGCTACTTCAATACACCCGCGTCAGATTGCACCCGGGATAGTAGTATCGCAGGATTTCTCCGGCGCGTTTGCCCGCAAGGGCCTGGCCCTGCATCCCCCATTGGCAGAGCCCCAGACCGTGTCCGAAGCCCCGGCCGTTCTCGAAAATCACCGCACCCCCCCCAAGGCGGATGTCGCAATGGGTGCTGCGAATGACGTTGCCGCCGAGGGCAAGCCGGAAGCGTTCCGCGGTGATCTCTTTCGTTTGTCCGTTCGTCCCGGTGAGGCGCAGCCGCACCGCTCGACCGGACTGAGTGCGTTCAAACACGGTGAGGCCGGTCAGTCGCCCCAGCGAGCTCAGTTTGGGATACCGTGCAACCAGTCGAGATTGAACGTCGCTGACGGTGAGCCGCACCGGTCCCCACCGATAGGAATCAGCCGGGGCGATCTTGCAGTAGTCGCAGCGCACTCCTCCCAAGAGCGGCTCGATCGCATCGGCGGAGCCAAAGATGGCTGCGGACTGAGATTCGCCCCCGCACGCAGAGCTGTAGTACGTGCTGAAGAGCCGGTCCACGCCGTTATCCTGCCAACTGCACACGATCCCCCTGGTGTACCGGGCAGCCTCACCCGCCCGCAGCCCCGGTGAATCAGCGCGAAGACCGCGATAGACCTGGGCGGCGGGGGTGGCGGCGATGTCGAAATCGGCGCGGTTTCGGCGCTGCATCTGGTACAGCACAAACGTCCGGGAGATTATCGCCTGTGCCCGGTAGGCCTCTGGGTCGAACGTAGGCCACACCTCGCACGCCACGACGCCCGCGACATACCGCTCGACGTCCACCAGGTTGATGACCTCGAGCAGTCCCTCGTCGGCGACGCTCAGATGCAACCTGCCGGGGTATCGAAAGCCCGGGGACCAATTGCCGTCCTGGTAGACCGATAATGTGATGGATCCACCCGCCGGCTGGGGAACAAGGGCCAAGCTCTTCACCGAAATGGAATCGCTTCCGAACCGGATTGCACTATCCGGAGCGCGCTCGATGACGATCCAATCCCGGGGCGTGTAGGTGCCCAGCGTGGCTCCGTGTGAGTCGGCAACGCGGATCACCTCTTCCGATCTGAGGCGGACGCGCTGAGCGCCCGAGGCGATCAGGACGCGCACGTCGCGGATCGGAACCTCGCCCTCCGCCGCCCCACCGGCTGCGGGCGAACTCCTCGAAGCTTCCTGGCAAACGGCTAAGACCAGGAGGGCAAGCGAAAGGGACAAGATCAGCCCGGCTCCCTCAATGACAACCCTTGTGCTCTTAGCTGCCGCTGGATTTCGGTAAGCGATGTCTGACCGAAGTTCTTGGTGGCCATCAACTCTGCCTCGCTGCGCATGGTCAGGTCGGCGAGTGTCGTAATCCCCAACCGCTGAAGACACTTTCGCGCCCGGACGGAGAGTTCGAGTTCAGACGCAGGCTGATTCAGGAGCCCCTGTGTTTCCGCCGCGGGTTCACCGGGTGACGGGCTCACCGGCAGCTCGGCAGCCGACTGCAGCGATTGCCCAAGCCTCAAGTTCTTCTGCGTCAACATCGCCTTGATCTCGTTCAGCGAGGTGTCGCCGAAGTTCTTGTAGGAAAGCAGCTCCGCTTCGGTGATCCGGAGCAAATCGCCCAGCGTCCTGATGTTCATCTGACGCAGACAGTTGCGGCTGCGCACGCTGAGCTCGAAGTCTGTAATCGGCTGGTCAAGCACGGCGCTGCGCTGATCGTGCTCGCGCTGGACCTTCTCGTCGTAGACCATCCTGAAGGCGGCTTGGACCGATCGGAGGAAGTGCCTGGCACGCCAGTGATTCGGATGCTCCGCCAGCACGCCCTTGAGGCAAGCCTCCGCATCCGGCAGCGAGCCGTGATCCTCGTACAGGACCGCCAGGTTGACAAGTGCCTCCACCCGCGCGGGCCGCCGCTGGGCGCAGCGCCGGTAGAGCTCAATCGCGGTGTCGTCGTCACCGCCCAGGTCGCAGAGAAACGCGCTGCGGAACACGGCCTCTTCATGATCGGGCTCCAGGTCGAGAACGGTCTGGTAGGTCGCCAGAGCCGCTTCGCGATCGTACCTGCATTCCTGCAGGTATCCCCGGAGGTAGAGCAGGTCGCAACGGTTTTCCTCCGTGTCAACGGCTGCCTCGAGGGACTTCTCGGCCTCCTCCAAGCGACCTGCCTCGATCTGTTGGGTGATCTCATTGAGCGTTTCTATCATGTTTCCTTACTCCACAAAGCAGCCATCTCAGAGCCCCGGGCAGGCTGCCTCCACGTCGATGCTCCGTGCGATAGGGCGAGCGCGAAACGGCAACTTTAAACGCACTCGCGGAGGATTTCAAGCTCGCCCGGGCCCGGAGGCATCCCATTTTGGGTGTCATGGCCGCCTCTAGGGGGGGCATGCAATCCTGTGGCGATCGACATGGCCGCTTTGAAGGGCGGCCGTGCCACCCAATATGGGCGAACCGGCTTTTTTTTGGGATGTACTCGCCAAACCGGGCCAGGGGCCCTGGAGTTTTCCGGCCCTCTGCGGTACACTCTACAGGCGCGGTCCCCAGCTCAGGACTCAGAGCATTATGAGCCGAATCGATGCCGGTGCCGACATCACTCCGGTCGGGCGGCAATACCTGCGCCTGCACCTGACCGCTGACGTGGGGCCGATCCGAGTCCGCAACCTGATCAACCATTTCGGATCCCTCGAAGCCATCCTCTCCGCCTCGATGGCCGAGCTGGAGGGAGTCCATGGTATCGGGTCTCGGGTGGCCGAGGCCCTGTTCGGAGCGCGAGGTCAGGAAGACGTCGTGGAGCGGGAGCTGGAGCGGGCCGCCGCCTGCAGACTGCGAATCGTCTGCCAGGAGGACACGGATTACCCCAGGGCCCTCTTGAACATCCCCGATCCGCCAATCTGCCTGTACATTCGTGGCCGGCTCGAACCGGCCGATTGCGTGGCAGTGGCAATCGTCGGTACCCGGCGGTGCTCGCACTATGGGCGAGAACAGGCGGTGCGCTTCGGGGAGGCTCTGGGAAGCGCGGGGTTTACCGTTGTATCGGGGCTCGCCCGCGGTATCGACAGTTACGCCCATCGCGGGGCGCTAGGCGGCGGGGGACGAACCGTGGCAGTGCTGGGCAATGGGCTTGGCTCCATCTACCCCCCAGAGCACGAATCCCTGGCCGCTCAAATAGCTGAGGCGGGGGCCGTGGTCAGTGAGTTGGCGGTCGACGTGGCCCCGGACGCCAAGAACTTCCCCAGGCGGAACCGCCTGATCGTGGGCCTGTCCCTGGGCGTGATTGTCGTCGAGGCCGGCAAGCGCAGCGGAGCCCTCATAACCTCCCGGCTGGCGTCGGAGTACAATCGAGAGGTCTTCGCCGTACCCGGTCGGGTGGATCAGCCGGAGGTGACCGCGGGGGTAAACAGGCTGATCCGCGACGGCCAGGCGAAGTTGATCACCTGTCTGGACGACGTACTCGATGAGCTTGCCCAGGTGGGCGAAATCATGCGCGACGCCGACGCTTCGTCTGCGGAAGAGGAGACCGGCGACGCTTCCATGCAGACCGCCCGCCTCGCCCCGCACGAAAACGCCGTACTAAGCGCGGTCGTGGGCGGAGCGGAGGACGCGGATGCCATCTGCACCGCCACCGGGCTGGACGCCGCCCGAGTCACATCCACCCTGACGGCACTTCAGCTCAAAGGATTGGTGAAACGCTTGCCCGGGGACCGTTTCGCCAGTCGGACCAAGCATTAGAGCATTCTAAACGCCCATGCGCAATCCCGCGCCACTGATCCGAGCCCCAAGCGCCAGCGCGGGGCTTGTCCACCGGTCGCTTGCGCTCGCGGCTCGGATCAGTGGCGCGGGATCGCGGACGGTGATTCAGACTGACAGAACGCCAGGAGCCTCGGCGCTCGATCCCGAGGCTCGGGTTCGATGGCCCGGTCGAGCAGCTGTCATACACACATCTCCTCGACCTTATCAGCCACCTCGAACTCAGCGTCGGTGACCTTGCGGACGTCCTCGACGCTCACCCCGGGAGCCGTCTCCCGCAGAATCATCCGCCCCTCTTTGAAATCAAAGACCGCAAGTTCCGTGATAACCCGATCGACGCAGCTCCGCGAAGTGAGCGGCAGGGTGCACTTCCTCAGAAGCTTGGGTGCTCCCTTCTTGTTGGTGTGGGTCATGGTGATGACGACCTTCTTGGCCGACGCGACCAGGTCCATTCCCCCGCCCATGCCCTTCACCATCTTCCCCGGGATCATCCAGTTTGCCAGATCACCCTCCTGCGACACCTCCATTCCGCCCATGATCGTAAGGTCTACGTGCCCGCCGCGGATGATCTCGAACGACTCGGCGCTCGAGAAGTAGCTCGCGCCGGGCAGCTCACTGATGGTCTGCTTGCCGGCGTTGATAAGGTCGGCGTCCTCCTCACCCTCATAGGGAAAAGGACCCGTTCCCAACATCCCGTTTTCCGATTGAAAAACGATGTTGATCCCCGGCGGAATGTGGTTGGCCACCAGCGTGGGCATGCCGATCCCCAGGTTTACGTAAAACCCGTCCTGCAGCTCACGGGCCGCCCTTTGAACAATCCGATCTCGCGGCGATATGTCTGCCATCTTGTTGCTCCGCTACTCTTTCGGCCTAGCCGTGCGCTGTTCGATACGCTTTTCAAGGTTCGTCGCCTGGAAGATGTATTGCACGTACACTCCCGGGGTATGCACGTGATCCGGATCGAACGTGCCCGTGGGCACCAGCTCCTCGACCTCCGCGATCGTGATCTTCCCCGCTTGAGCCATCATCGGATTGAAGTTGCGCGCCGTCTTGCGAAAGATCAGGTTACCGCAGTGATCGCCGCGGTGGGCCTTGACGATGGATATGTCCGCGGTAAGCCCGCGCTCCATCACATATTGTCTGCCCTCAAACTCGCGAGTCTCCTTGCCTTCGGCGGTAACCGTGCCGAAACCCGTCGGCGTATAGAACGCGGGTATGCCCGCACCCCCCGCCCGGCAGCGCTCCGCCAGGGTGCCCTGGGGTATCAGCTCCACCTCCAGCTCACCGGAGAGGTACTGCCGCTCGAACTCGGCGTTCTCGCCCACATAAGACGAGAGCATTTTCTTGACCTGCTTGGTTTGCAGCAGCACACCGAGTCCAAAGTCATCCACGCCGCAGTTGTTGGAGATTACGGTCAGATCCGTAATGCCCATGTCGCGGATGGCGGCGATACAGTTCTCCGGAATCCCACACAGCCCGAAGCCGCCGGCCATTATGGTCATGCCGTCACGCAGGCCCGCCTTCTCCAGCGCCTGGCGCGCTGAACCGATTACCTTGTTCATATGACCTCCCAAGCATCCCCTGGCGCCGTCCCCAGCAACCCGCGGGCCACCTCGTAGGGTGCGTCGCGGACGCACCTTCCGTCTGCCAACGGCCCACAATTCTATCAGGCCGCCGATGGGTGTAAACTGACCGTGCAATACCCCCCCAGCGCGGCGGGTCCGTGGCAGTTCCGGCGGTTGACGATAGCATCCGAGGGAAGCGATTTGGCTGGGCGGACGAGGCCGATCGGGAGGGCGAGGCTCCTGCCGAGCCAGGACTTTATCCTTGATGAAACGCTCCGAGAGGTATCGCCGGCGTCGCCACCCGGCTCACGGTGTTTGGTTTCCGCCCGGTCATTCGGTCATCGTGTTTCTGACGGTCTGCACCCGCCATCGCCGTCGTTGGTTGGCCACGGAAGAATGCCACACCCGTCTGGTGTCGATCTGGCTGCGGGCGGTCGCCTGGCGCGTCGGTCGGTACGTGATCTTGCCGGATCATTTGCACCTCTTTGCGGGCCCGGGCGAGTTGAACACCGATTTCGACGGCTGGGTGA
>SDBU01005862.1_pt1 | contig 14582 bp, 8 predicted proteins | sample 2277071 | NCBI WGS metagenome assembly SDBU01 (sample SAMN10397929, study PRJNA504765) | marine sediment metagenome | isolation source: marine sediment core GS08_GC12, 126 cmbsf | place: Arctic Ocean: Gakkel Ridge, Loki's castle | collected 2008
CCAGGTGTTGGCGGCAGACGGAATACAAGTGGGTGTATCTGTTCGGGGCAGCCTGCCCGAGCCGTGGTGAGGCGGTCGGTTATCTGATGTCAACCGCCGATACGTTCTGTATGAACCTCCATTTGGCCCAGATCAGCCGATCGGTGGACTCGGACGTGCAGGTAGCCTTTGTGCTGGATGGAGCCGTCGAGTAAAGAGCTGCGCGTGCCGGACAACATCACCCTGATTCCGCTTCCACCCTACTCCCCGGAACTCAACCCGATGGAGTTGGTATAGTTCTATCGGGAAAGCCACTACTTGGCCGACCGCGTTTGCGCAGATCACGACGCCCTGTATGAAGCCGGCATCGACGCCTGGAATCGATTCGCCGCCGACCCGGAGCCGGTCAGCTCAATGTGCCATGCCGCATGGGCGGAATCGGCATCGTTAAACCAGATGTGGTATTACCCGTTGCTTGCGCTCCGGGCTCTGGGGCATGCTGCACATTGACGCCGGAGTCGGCCCCGGCGTTAGAAGTTCAGTCTGAGCAGGGTGAACAGATGGCGGTGACCCAGCTTCAGTCCCCACCACCATCCGGCGACGGCAGCCAGAAGAATGAGCGGAGCCGCGACTGCAAAGACGGTGATAACCCGTTTGCGAGTCTTCGCCGGCGCGGTGGCACCAAGACGGATCAGCCAAAACCACCACAGGGTGACCCCACTCCCGGCGAGCACGGCGGCCAACAGAAGGAAGCCGCCCCGGGGCGGATACCAGGGCCACTGCTCCATCGCTCCGATGAGCGAAAGAGGCCTGAGCCCCCCGAGCAGAGCGGCCACGACAATAGGTATTCCCCAGGCGGTGCTGTAGTGCAGGGCCGCGGTCATGCGCTGCTCGCTTCGATACGGCGGCAGGTGGGCGCGGGTGATCCCCACGCGGATGAGCACCAACAGCAGGCACATCAGAATAAGTCCCACCACGATGCCGCTCACCGCGGCGATCCCTGCTTGCACCGGGTTCCACCACAGATCGACGTACGTTTCCGGGAGCACGTCCGGTGGGAGCGGTCGCGGGGCGGCGGCGACGTGGACCCAGCCGTCCCCGACCGGTTGCGCCGAAATCGTGGGGTCGAGCCTGGGCAAACCGCTCACGTGCCGCCAGCCGATTTGGGTGAGCTCAAAGATGCCGATCCCCAAGGCGAGCAGGAGGATGTTAGTGCGGGCAAAACGACGCGAGGCGGCGGAGGGGCGCATCAGGGCCAGGTGCTTGAGCCGTTCCCATCCGGCAAACCACACCCACCTGCACATCCCGCGGTAGTGACGTGCGCCGACGGCGTAGGCGTTCGCGTAAGGGGTCACGTCGTCGCCGGTGGCCCGAGCGTCACCAAGGCCGAAACCGCACAGAGGACAGTCCGCGGGCGCGGGCAGCTCGAGGTGTTGGCCACATGCCGGACAGCGGGTCAATCGCAGGCCTCCGGGAGAATGGCGAATAGCGAATAAAACGTCCAAACGGTGCCGTTTTGACTTTTCGCCTTTTTCCTATCCGTCGCTCTCTTCGACTGCCCAGGGCGGGGTGCAGACGGCGCGGATCGGAAGCACGGCCGCGTCGAACAGGAACCGACCTCGCCAGTGGAAGAGTTGGAGATAGTCCTTGCAGGTCCAGGCGAAGCGGCCGTCATCGCTGTTCATCTTCCCGAAACCGTTTTCGAAATAAAGCGGCCCATGTGTTACGGTACCGTTCTTGGTGGCGACTTCGAGCCTGGCGTGCTGCCTGGTCGGCATGGCGGGAGTTGCTTCAACAGCCCATGCACCTTCGGCCGACGGAGTTGTGACAGCCTGCTGCCCCGCGAGTTCGTCGGTGAACGGGTTGACCATCAGGTGACATCCGCCGGTTAATCCTACGATCGCGATGATACAACTCACTGAGCCGCAGGCTTTAGCCTGCGCGAACGTCCGCGTAGAGCGCCTAACACAACCTACGTGGGCCCGGCTTTGCAGCAGGTCACCTGACCAGCCGGGAAGCCGGTCCCACAGGTCTTGATACCGGTCCCACGGGTTTTGACCGAGGTGTTTACTCATTGCGATACTCCAACAAGGCGTAGTTGGGTGATTCCCTGGTTATGGTGACGTCGTGGGGGTGCGACTCAGCCACCCCCGCCGCGGTGACTCGATAGAAGGTCGCCTTGGTCCTGAGTTCTTCAATACTCTCTGTTCCGCAGTAGCCCATGCCCGAGCGCAGCCCGCCCACGAGCTGATAGACGAAATCGGAAAGCGGCCCGCGGAAGGGCACGCGTCCCTCAATGCCTTCAGGGACGAGCTTGCCCGTTCCCGCGGAGGCCTTCTGCCCGTACCGGTCCGCGGAGCCCTGAACCATCGCCCCGAGCGAGCCCATCCCGCGATACTCCTTGAACCGGCGTCCCTTCCAGGTGACCGTCTCGCCGGGAGCCTCTTCCACCCCGGCGAAAAGCGCCCCGATCATTACCGAGCTCGCCCCGGCTGCCAGTGCCTTGGTCACGTCACCGGACTGGCGAATACCGCCGTCGGCGATGACCGGCACGCCCGCGGGGGAGGCGATGCTGCACACGTCGGCGATGGCGGTAAGCTGGGGCACGCCCACCCCGGAGACCACTCGCGTCGTGCAGATGCTTCCCGGGCCTATGCCCACCTTGAGGGCATCCGCCCCGGCATCGACCAGATCGCGGGCGGCTTGTGCGGTGGCGATGTTTCCTGCAACAATCGCGATGTCGAAGTTCTTGCGAATGTTGCTTACGGTTTCGATGACGTTGTCGCTGTGGCCGTGGGCGGTGTCGACAACCACAACGTCGACGTCGCTGGCGATCAGAGCCTCGACCCGCTGATAGTCGCGGACTCCCACCGCGGCCCCGACGCGCAATCGGCCTCGCTCATCCTTGCAGCTTCCCGGGAAATGGCGGCTACGCTCGATGTCGCGCATCGAGATGAGCCCGGCCAGCTTGAAGTTCTCATCGACCAGGAGAAGCTTCTCGACCTTGGCCCGGTTGAGGATTTCGGCGGCGTCCTCGAGGCTGGTGTGAGGCGGGCCGGTGACCAGGTTATCCGAGGTCATCACGTCGTGGATCTTGAGGTTCTCGTTCTCCAGAAACTTCATGTCCCGCCGGGTGATGATGCCCACAAGTCGCCCGCCATCCTCGACGATGGGCACGCCGGAGATGTTCTGCAGGGACATCACCTCTTTCGCCCGTGTGACCGGGGCGTCGGGGCCCAGAGTGACCGGATCGAGTATCACCCCGCTCTCCGAGCGCTTGACTTTGTGAACCTCGCGGCACTGGGCCTCGATGGAGAGGTTCTTGTGGATCATGCCGATCCCACCCTCCTGGGCGATGGCGATGGCCAGCCGCGAATCGGTCACCGTGTCCATGGCGGCGGAAACCAGGGGGATGTTCAGCCGGATGTGGCGGGCGAGGGCCGTGCTGAGGTCGATTTCATCGGGCAGGATCGACGAACGGCGGGGGGCCAGCAGGACGTCGTCGAAGGTCAGGGCATCTTTGACAACCAGTGTGTCCGCGGTACGCGGAGGTTGGAGGCTCTTAGCCATGATGATCTTTGCGACTCCGCTTGGCACCCGGCGGCCATTCCGAGCCGCGGGCTTTAGCCCGCGCGAACGTTCGCGCAGGCTGAAGCCTGCGGCTCAGAAGGCGCCGGTCGGTGCGACTCTTATTATGCCCCCGACCCCCGCTCGTCAAGCCCCGTGCGTCGCGGCGAAGCAATGCGTCCGTGCTCCGGGTGCCATGCCCAAGCCCGCCAGAAGCGGGCGTAGGCATGCTCTCGCGTGGGTGCCGTGCCCTCGCTTCCGGATTGATGGTCCGGGGGCTGGGGCGAGATTCCCATCTCGTCCCCACTCTTCCAGGAATCGTCTCCTGTCATGCGCGGGAGGGGATTCCCGCGGTCGTGGGTGCGAGATGGGATTCTCGCACCAGCGGGTTATTAGCGGTCAGCCATCTGCGTTTCCGCGTTTTTTGCGCTTTTGACCCCGATCGGCCGATAACCCACTCGAAGGAGCACTACAATGACCGGCGAACGGAGCAACCAGCGCAACCCGTCGGCGCCCCGGCCGGCACCCGGCGGCCAGCCTCCGAGCCCCACGCTCCCCCACGGTCGCGTCTCCGAGGGAACGGCGAATGGCGAACGGCGAATGGCGAATGGCGAAAGCAAAGGGTCGGCCAATTCGGTATTGTGATTCCGCCATTCACAATTCCTCTTGCACGCCCCCTCACGGTCGCGTCCCGGTAGGCGCATCTGCGCGCTTGGGGCGCGCCCTGGGGTTGGTCGCGCTCGTCGCTCTGCTTATGGGCGGTCTATCGCTGAGTGCATCCCGGTTGTGGGCGGTGCCGGACTCGCTGCAGTACATCCAGATGGCGGTGGACATCGCCGAGCGGTTTGATTTCAGCAGCGAGTCCTTCCTCCTGCGCACGTGGGGGTACCCGGGGCTTCTTGCGGCGATCTTCGCGTTGTTCGGGCCGCAAAGTCCTATGGCGATCCTCGTGGTTCAGCACGCAATGGTGGTGGTGACCGTGCTGTTGACAGCCCTTGTGGGGTGGCACCTCACGGGGCGAACTGGCGTGGCTCTTCTCGCCGGAGTGCTGAGCGCGTGCAGCCTACAGGTGCTGGCGTTTGCCAACGTGATCATGAGCGAAGTGCCCTACATGTTCGCCCTGATCACTTCGGTTTACTTCCTGGTCAGGTATCACCGCTCGGAGCGGCTGCGTTTTCTTGCTTTGGCGTCGGCGATGGCCGGGGTGAGCTATCTCTTTCGTCCCACGGGACTGACCGTGGTTGGGATGTGCCTGCTGGCTGCGGCTCACAGAACGTGGGTGTCACGGGCGAGGAGGGCTTTAGCGAAGGACGGAGCGTGGCCCGGCCTGAGGCCTGCGGGCGGCCCGGCGGGCGACGGTAACTCCGGACACGCTCGGGCAGCGCAAGTCTGCCGCCGCGTTTCGGGCCCGGTGCACGAGGCTCGATCGGGGCCGAGGGCTCTTACCGCGGTGGTGGCCGCCCTCGCCCCGGCAATGGCGGTGGTCGCGCCATGCGCGATCCACAACGCGACCGCCCACGGCGGCCAGTTGCTCAACCGCTCGATGGCCATGTCGCTGTACAACCGGACCGCCCACTACGATCGCCTCGATTCGTCCGACAGCAGCGCCCTGAAGGAGATCCGCGAGGTGGTGGCGGAGGCCAAGCGACTGGGCCACATCGGACCGAGGGCTGACGAAACTCTGTCTCGTGTTGTGTGCCGTGCGTACAGGTCGACCCGCGACGCATCCTTCGCCGAGGCCTGCGCAGCGCTCAGCCGGGCGGCCTGGGACCTGCTATGGGCTCACCCCGGGGCCGTGGCTGATCGCACGGCGCGCTATGCCGTCTGGATGCTGCTGGTGCCGAACTCGACCTACCGTTTCCAACCCGGTGGAACCAAGGGTTACCGCAGCAGACCGGCGATCGATGCGGACATCTTCGACATCGGGACGTACCAGTCCGACCCGGGGCCGTACGGAGACGCCCTGCGCGAGTTTTCACGTTACGTTCCCCTTTCCACCAAACCACGACCGGCTACACCGCTCTGGACCGCAGTCGCCCGCTGGTTTTATCGCCACATCGACGCGGGCCCGCCGATCCTGGGCCGGGTGGACTCACCCTATGAGGCGTATGTGCTGCTATGCGTGTTCGGAGGGGCATGCTCGCTCCTTACGCGGCGACGGATCACCTGGCTGCTGGTGGGTGGCGTCATCGTGTCGCAGGTGCTGGCGGCGGCGTTCCTGGGCGGATTAACGCCCCGGTACGGTGTGCCGATTCACCCGTTGATGAACCTGTATGCTGCCTTGGTGCTGGTTGCGGTTGCCCGGGCCGTTGCGTGGCCGGTGCGATTCAGCCTGCGGCGGGTCAAGCAGGATTCGGGCAATGCAGATCACACGACGGTCAGCATGTTGCGGTCTTTCAGCCCGCGCCGCCCGTAATCAACACCTTCATGGCATAGGCCGCACAAACGTCTTTCGATAATTCAAGACGAATCGTTTCGATCTTATAGTCCATTGTGTCGCCCGGCCGTCACACGACCTGGCTGCCGACAGGCCGATCGACGACTTCGAGGTCAACGCCCTCGCCACCCTGATTCTGCTCAAAGCGCCCAGGCGGCATGCTCCCGAAGCCGTGTCCATCTTCATGAGCACCAACAAGGTGTGCGGCGACGCTCCGAACGAGATACCCCTGGTCGAGAAGCCAACGCGCTGGGACAACGCCCGGGCGGAGGACGTGGACGACATCTTCGCTGGGATGGTGCTCGGTGAACTTGCGATGGCCGTGGCAGGTTCATAACTCCACCAGACGCATGGAGGAGTCGATCCCGGCCCAGATCTTGGGGTCGCTAGGCAAGGCATCAGCCGCTGCATTGTTGAGCCTGGCGATGAATTCGTCTTTCGGGGTGTCGCCTGGCAGATTGCGGATTGCGGGTTGCGGATTGCAGATTGCCGCCGGAGAGTTGCTTGGAAAGAGTTGCCGGAGTTGGGCTTGGAGAAAACGGGTCATTCGGTCAATGACGTACGGTGATGCGCCCGTCGCCCCAACCACGGTGCCGATGGAGCCGATCAGGGCGGCAGCGGTGCTGGCACGTTCCCTTACGGTCGCGGTTCGGTTTGGGGTTGCGTCCGGGTCTGCGAGTTCCGCCAGGTCATGGAGGGTCATCCACCAGGGCAAAAGAAGGGTGATGGCGAGCAGATCGGTGCGATCGTGCTCGAGGTCCTGGGCGAAGCGGTGGCGGAATATGCCCCAGGTGACCCCTTCGATGCGGTCGTCGATCAAACGATCCCAGGACTGGAAATGGCCTTTTTCGCGCCCGCGGGGCGCGAACCAGTTCCAGAATCCGCTCAGCACACTGGCCACCGTGTCCGTACGTTGGTGGCGGGCGATGCAGCCGGGCTCGTACCGGGCAGTCAACTCCGCGCGGCCCAATCGATCGGTCATGTCGACGTCTTCATGGGTAGTGCGGTACCGCTCGTTCCACCCACCGACCGCTTTAATCGCCGATCGCCTCAACGCCGTGACCGCTCCGAAACAGATGCGCGGATTCTCCACGACCTTGTGGCCGTAGTGCTGGGCCATGTGCACCTGTCGCCAGTGGTCCGGTGGACGCTCGCAGTTGGCTTCGATTAGCCGGCCGCAGACCGCCGCCAGGTTCGGCTCGGCCTCGAAAACCGCGGTGATCCTTTCCACAAAGTCCGGATCGGGGATCGCGTCCACATCAAGCCCCAGCAGGATGTCGCCGTCGCTCTCTCTCCACGCGGTGTTTCGAGCGGCTGCGATCCCCCGGTTGTGTACATGGGAAATGACCCGGACACCCTGCCGTCCCGCGATCGCAACGGTCTGATCCGTCGAGCCGTCGTCAATCACCAGGATCTGGTCAGGACTGCGAGTCTGCCCAAGCACGGCGCACAGGGTGGGCTCGAGATACCTGTCCCCGTTGAAGCAGGGAATGTAAGCGGTTACGCGCAGCAATCGTCTCCCTCTCGATTCCCCCCCCCGCTTATCGGCCTCCTCGGCGCGGGGGAGTGAGTCTGAGGATGAGATTGCGTGGTGCCACCCTCGAAGGGGGCGGGGTACCCGGCATCGTTTCGGTTTGACTTGCCGAGTGGGCAGACCGATATCAACCTGGAGCCCTGTTTCAGAAGTTACACGACGACCTGAGCCGCGGGCTTTAGCCCGCGCGAACGTCCGCGCAGGCTAAAGCCTGCGGCTCGGTGTGCCGGCGTCGCGTTTGGGAATCTCGATGAACATAGCCGTCATCGGCCGTGGTCGCTGGTTTCATGCCTGCTCGGCAGCCGGGCCGGCTCCGCGCGAGCTTCCCAAGCCGGTTACCGATTCAGCAAACCCATACACGGCAGACATAGCCGCACGTCTGAAGGCGGGTTCACAGTGGCGGGAGATGCTGCGGGATGATCCGCCGGCGATGATCCTGGACAACGGGGGGACGGGGCTGGGTTTCGTCGAGGGGCCCGGCGGAATGGGCGATCTCTTGTTTCTCCACGAGTCCCTCAAAACCCTGCTGGTCTCGCAGTTCATCGACCCGCTGGTGACCGTCTTCCAGAACATGCCTTTCGAGGTGGTCTGGCAGTGCCTGAGGTCTTCCACCTGGGTCAAGTGCGTCTGGGACCACGCCCAGGCGGTCGAGCTCCAACGGTTCGGCGTGCCCAACGTGATGCACCTGCCCATGGCTGCCCTCGACCGCGACTATGAGACGGAGCCTCTCGGTGAGCCGCGGACCTCGACCTTGGTCTCCTTTGTTGGAGGACAGAACACCTCCTACTTTTCCGAGGGCAACGCCGTACCCACCGAGACCCTGCTGGCGGGCACGATCGCCCAGGCGGTCCGGGCCGATCTGGCTCCGCTCAATTTCCTGGACGTCTACTCCGACCTGTACCACCTTGGGGAACTGCCCGCTCCCGGCGATGATCCGTCCGCCGGTGGGGCCAAGGCGTTAGACTATTTCAACGCAAAGCTCTTCTACAACGCCGCCCGCTGTATTCACCAGCGCGACCGATTCGTTATCTTTCTGAAGAAGAAGTTCGGTGACCAGTTCCTCTTGACCGGCCGCGGGTGGGACTCCGCCTACGGTCTGGCCTGTCGATCACCGTTCGAGGGCTACGAGGACTACCTTGCCCACTTCCGCGAGGTGCCCATCAATCTGAACCTGGTCAACGGAAACACCGAGACTGGTGTAAACATGCGCTTCTTCGAGATCGCCGCCGCCGGAGGCTTCCTGCTCTGCTATCATCAGCCCGAGATCGAGAAGTATTTCAAGATCGGCGTCGAGTGCGACGCCTTTCACACCGAGCGGGAACTGCTGGACAAGATCCGCTACTACCTGGCTCATCCCGAGAAGCGTCGTGAGATCGCCCTCGCAGGCCAGCGGCGAGCCCTCGCGGAACACCTCTACCGCCACCGCCTCCAGGCATTGCTCGAACAACTCGGGCTGCCGTCGGCGCAGCAAGCCCCTGCTGCAGCCCCGTGCACCTGAATGACCGCGCCGGACCGGGCGTCCGCGATCCGAACCGCGACCGTGAGGGAGCGCATCGCCGACGTTCACCCAACATGGTAGCCAGATGTTTACCGCAGAGGACGCAGAGAGCGTAGAGATAACAGTCAAAAGAAGTTGTCGGTCGTCAGTTGTCAGTAGGGACATGCCCTGATAACTGATAACTGATAACTGATGACTGATAACTGATAACTGTTTCTTGTGCGATCTCTGCGGCGAAAGAGTCACCCGGTGTGAACGGTTGCCTTGGTCTTTTGACTCCGGCGACTGCCGTGACCGCCGCCGCCCGCGCTTTGTTTGGCGTCGTCGATAATCCGGGAGACCTCCTGCGATCTGGTGTCGGAATGGGCCACCCCGTGCTCAGACATGGCGACCTCGCGTTCCAGCTCGGGGACCGTGGTCGGCTGCCCGGTTGCACTTGGGTTGGCCACGCGCGCGATCGGCTTGGACGCCTCGGCCAGCACCCCCAGGGCGTTCGCGGAGTGGGTCTGGTGGATTGACGGGCAGCTCTGCAGGGTACGTTCGAGGCGGGCCTGCGAACGCCCGGCCTCTTCGACCCATTCGCGCAGCATCTCGGAGGCCCGATCGGTCTCAGCCTTCAGCCGGGCGAGCCGCTCGGTTGCTTCCTCGCTGGTACCCTTGAACTCATTCACGTGGTTTCGGGCTTCCAGCGACACCCGGGATACTCCCGCGAAGACCTTTCGGACGGTTGCGCAAACCCGTTCGAGCTGGGCAGCCTGTGTCCGGGCGTCGGCGATGATCTCCGAGGGTTTCGCCGTCGCCTGCGTCATGGTCTGCTCAACCCGGGCGGCCTTGCGGTGCAGATCCCCGATCTTCTTGCCGAGGGCCTCGGCTTGTCTGACGAACTCTCCGATCAATCGCTCGCCCGCCTCGAGGGAGGCCTGCCCGGCGGGAAGCTGTTCATTCATTTGCTCGACCAGGGCCTCAGCCTTTTCTCCTAGCTCCTGTTGAGTCCGGACCAGACCTCGGGCGTTGCTGGTGCTGGCTCCAAGGGCCGTCTCTTGCTTCTCGGCGTTGTCGGTCATTGTGCTGAGCTTGTCGTGCGTCGTCTGGACTCTTTCGAGCGTCTCTTTCACGGAGGATTCCGCGTCGATCGCCGAGCTCAGCACACGACGGATCGACCCGAGTCGAGCAACCAGGTTCTCGGCCCGGCTACAGTCTTCCGCCATGCTCACGACGCTCTTCTTGGCCTCCTCGGTGCATTTGGTCAGCTTCTCGTCCAAGACTTGGCCCGACTCCGTCACCGTTCTGATGCTCTCGACGAGTTGCTCTGCCCGGGTGTTGTGCTCTGCCAGTTGCCTGGTTTGGCCCTCAGTCGTCGTGGTCAACGCTTGTGCGTCCTGCATGGACTTCTCGAGCCGTTCCTTCGCGTTGTCCAGCGATTCTTGAGGGACTTTCGCCGCCGCATCAGCCTGCTCCAGGTTACGATGAGCGGTGATGTTGGCCTCGGACAGCTCGCGGAGCACGCTGCTTGCCGCGGCGTTGTGGGAGTCGAGTCGGGTGACACTCTCCGCCGCGCCAGCCACCAGGAGCCGAACCGTGTCGCGCAACTCACCGCCTTGGGCAACGGTTTCCTTCAGCTCGCCACTTATTTGCTCGCCCGCGGTGGTCTCGGAAGTGAGCCGGTCGACCTGCTCATTGGCTGCGTTCGCTGCCCGATCGGCCAGTTTCGCAGCTTCATCGGCCTGTTCGATCACACGAGAACCGGCTGCGCTGGCTTGGGAGAGATCCTGCAGCACCCGGCCCGCGGCGGTGATCTGCGAATCGAGCTGCCCGCGGTTGCCGGCCGCATCGACCGCGCTTTGCAGCATGCTCTCTTGAATCCGCTCTGCTGAGGCCAGAAGCTCACCAAGCTGCTTGACGATCTGCCCCCCGGCGGCTTCACCAGAAGCCAGCCGTGTGGCTACCTCCTCGCACTGCCGGACCTTGTCCCGCACCGAGGCGACGCGCTCGGAGGCGCTGCCGATCTCGATCAGGCTGTTGGCCACGTTGTGCTGCAGCGCTTGCACATGACCGGACGATGACTGCACCTCGGCCAGGAGCTTATCCCCGCGTTGCACCACTGCGGCGAGATTCTCGCCGGACGAGTCCGCCCGCCCCACGAGTTCGTCCACCGACGAGTCGACGTCTTGAATGGTCCTGACCAGTTGGCCTACGCGCTTGGCGGTGCCGTCGAGCTGCTTGGCCATAGGCACCGTCGACGACTGCAGGTCCTTGTTGCGGGCCTCCAGTCGTTCGATGCACTGCCCGGCGTCGGCCGTCTCCTCATGGACCTTCTCCATAAGCGCCGCGTGAGCCCGCTCGGACTCGCATATCGTGTCGCCAATCTCCTTACGGGCTGCGGTGGCCCCGGCGTCGAGGCGCTCAGCCAGGGAGGCCGACTCAGCGAGCACTTCCTGCAGTTTCGCCCGATGGGCGGTGATCGTCGCTTCCACGAGCTTGCGCTGCGCTTCTTCGTGGGATTCCAGTTTCCGCTGGGCCTGCGCCAAGGCTTCATCGGTGAATCGCCCCGCGGTTCGCTTTGCCTCGCTCAACCGTTTCTGCAGCTTCTCTTCCAAAGCGCTGAGTGTCTGCTCTCCCTGCGTCACAAGGGCGGCCGTCTGCCGGCGAATGGTTTCATGCTTGCTCACCGCAGCCTCGATAGCATCCCGGTGTGACCGCTCGTACGCTTCGAGCTCGTCTTGCAACTTCTTCCGATACCGGGCCAGAGCGACCTCGCTGAAGGTCTGCAGCGTTTGCTGCACTTCATCGGTCATCTGACGGAGGCCGGCTCGCATCGCGCTAATCCGGTCGTCGGCCTCGGTTGCGGCTGAAGACGCCTGCTCGAGCGAGTGCTTCAGCTTGCTCTGTACATCCTCGACGGTTTCCAGATGCGACCGCTCCAGCGTCTTGAACTCCTCGCGAATCCTGGTCTGGTGGTCCTTTATCGCGTCGTCGGCGAATCCGGCGAGATCCCGCTGACCGCCGCGGACCGTCTCCCGGCACTTGTCAAGCAGCGAATTGATCCTTGCTTCGGCGTCGGCCGAGACCGCCGCCGCCCGGTCCGAGGTGGTCTGCAGGGTTGTGCGAGCGACCTCGAGGGCCTCGATCCGCGTGCGCTCGTTCGCCTCGAATTGCGACTCCAGCTTCCGTCGATAGCTTGCCAGGGCTGCGTCTGTAAGCTGATTGCGAAACCGTTGGGCTTCCTCGATCGCATCCTTGAGCTGAGCACACTGCGCGTCAGTGCGCTCATCGGCCTGGGTGGCGAAGCTCGAAGCCTTCTCCAGCGTCGCCAGCAGCTTGTCCTGCACACCCTCGCTCGACTCCAGCCCCTTCATCAGCAGCGAAAGTCGTTCCTGGACTTCGTCGGCCTTCTCCGCAAGCTGCTCGGCGAAGGCGGTGAGCCGGGATTCGACGTCGTTTGCCTGCTCGCAGGTGCGCTCCACACACTGGACCTGCTCCTCCGCCCCGTCCGACAGCTCCGCAGCGTGGGCGGCGATCGATTCGACCGCCTCCACCCGACGCTCCGCCACCCCGAGGATCGCCTCCACCCGCCCGCTGATACCGTCGAGAGTTGCGGTGGCCTGCTGCGCCGAGTGCGACAGCCGCTGGATCAGCCGCTCGCCGCTTTCCGTCAGCGAGGTCAGATGCTTCTCGAACGCGGCGTACTGTGTCAGGGAGGCCTCGTGGGTCGACGTCATCCGCTCCGCTCGAGCCAGGGTGCGCTCCAACCGCTCGACAGACACTTCGCCTTTCTTCAGCGACGAAACCATCCCGCTCTTACCGCAACTTCCCAGCGCACCAGGGTCCCCGCCACCGTCGATCGATCCATCCTCTGCCAACTCAACCGGACTGGAGAATCCCGCGGGCTCCTCCCACACGCCGCCCGGACTTGCATTCGGGGCAAAACCACCCCCCGGAGTCCGAGAATCGACTTCCCTCTCCGGTGGGCTGGTGAACGCCATGCCCCCCGGAAGGCCGGTTACCCCCGCCTGGGCCTGTTGCAACGTGACCTTGCGAGCATCTGCCGACCGGTATTTCGAAGTGCCGCCTCGTGTCACTTCGATCCCCATCTTACGGGTGATGCTTTTTTGTCCGGCGTCGTAAGCCGCGAGCATGGCGGCGTTGCACAAATGATTGATCAAGCGCGGGATTCCGTTGGAAGTCCCGTGGATGGCCGCCACCGCGCCGTCTTCAAAGATGTCCCTCCCGGCTGCCCCGCTGGTCCGTAGCCGGTGCTCGATATAACTCCCCGTTTCCTTCAGGGTCAGCGGGACAAGTTCCCGTGTGCAGAAGACCTGCCGGCGAAGCGCTGCGAACTCCGAGCGGTCAAAAAGAGGCATGAGTTGCGGCTGAGCAGCCAGGACCATCGTGAGCAACGAAGGAGTGCGAAGATCCTCTTTGCAGGCTGTCGAACTACCGGCATCGTTTCGCAGGAAGGACACCGCTGCCAGTTGTTCAAGATTCTCAGACGTGAGATTCTCCGCCTGATCAATCACGAGGATTGAGCGGCCGCCGCCCTTGGCGGTACGCCTCAAGTGTCGCCTGAGCTTGGCAAGACCGCGAGCCCGGTGATTCGATGCCGGAAGCGCGGCACCGAACCCCTTGCAGGTTTCGCGAACCAAGTCCATCTCGCTGCCGGCCGGCAAGGTGAGCACAACCACATGGTCCGATGCTCGCATCCGCGCAAGCATCGTGCGGATCAGCATGGTCTTGCCCATACCCCCGCCGCCCACGAGCAACGCCAGACTCTTGCCGGGCGGCGGCTCACTGCTCAATTCCGCCAACGCCTCCTCCCGGTCGGGCGCTTTGTAGAAGAACTGCGCATCAGGCCGATCCTCGAACGGTAGGCGCTGAAGTCCGAAAAAGCTGCGGTACATGATCCTGCACCTCGTGGCCACCGTCGGCATCCAAGTGGCCGTATTGCACATTCCGCGCGCAACCCCTGCTCGCGGTCCTCCGGTCCGGTCCACACACGACGAGCCTCTGTAAAAAACATCGGACCGAGGGCTCACCACCTGAAGTTATCGGGCAGACTCGAGGAGCCGCTACGGGGTTGTCCTGTCGCAAAACAGAGCGACCCAGCGGCAACGGGGTCGCTCCGGGGGGGGGCGGGGCGTGGAAAGGACGTGGACGGAGTCGGCCGCAGCATGGGCTGAGAGGACACTTTGCAGGCCGGCCCGGATAATCCACCGCGAAGGACGCCGAGACCGCGGCGAGCCCGCAGCCGTCATGCCGCCTTTGGCAGCCACCTGAAACCCCGAAAATGGCTTTTCTACAGTCTGGCATTACGTTGGCTCTATTCTCAGAGCAACGAGCACTGCTGGGCGGTTCCTCGGAGCAGTGAGTTTTGCACGGGTCGCCCCCAGCGATCCGGGCGAGTTGGCCTTCCCCACTGGGCGGAGAATCCTGTCTGGGCCCCTGAGCACGCGTACCCCCGCCGTGGCCGATCCCGGCGAACCATGTCCGGCGTCTTGCCGCGGACATGATCCAAGCCCAGGGTCTGCTTGATTGCGCGGATGTCCAGCTCCACGTTCCACCGAAAGCCG
>SDBU01005864.1_pt1 | contig 14581 bp, 15 predicted proteins | sample 2277071 | NCBI WGS metagenome assembly SDBU01 (sample SAMN10397929, study PRJNA504765) | marine sediment metagenome | isolation source: marine sediment core GS08_GC12, 126 cmbsf | place: Arctic Ocean: Gakkel Ridge, Loki's castle | collected 2008
GAAGAGCGTCTTCTCTTCCTCTGCCGCGCCGCCTGCCCCCGGCGCACCGGCGGCCACCGCCATGACGGGCGCTGCGGCCGAGACGCCGAACTTCTCTTCGATCGCCTTGACCAGGTCGCAGAGCTCCAAAACGCTCATCGTCTCAATTTCCTTGATCATCTCTTCGATCTTTGGCATCTTCTTGCCCTCCTTTTACCTTCCTTTGACTTCCCGCAAAATAACTTCATTTTAACGAGGACGAGACCGCAGTCGATGCACCGGCCTTCCCTTGCTTCGCTTGCCTTATAGGTCTCGTCCGCAGACTGCAGAACCTTATAGGTCCCGTCCGCAGACTGCAGGGGTGGAACACTCCCTCCCAAAAAATATCGCCTATTTCTTCCCGTCGCCCACGGCCTTGAGCGCGTAAACGAGTTTTGCCACGATCTGGTTGAGGCCCTGCGCGAGCTTGGCGACCGGCGCGTTCAGGACGCCGGCGACCTGCTGATAGACGGCCTGGCGCGAACCCAGGACCGCCATCGTCTTGACGTCGTCCTTGCTCACCATGCGGTCCGCCATGAAGCCGCCATGGATGGAGAGCGCCTCGTGGGCCTTAGCAAAGTCGACGAGGGCCTTGCAGACGCCGATCGGGTCCTCACTGACGAAGACCATGCCCATGGGCCCGTCCAAAAGCTTTTGCGTCTCGGCAGGCTTCTTCGCCTCCTCAAAGGCCCTGCGCATAAAGCTGTTCTTGACGACCAGCAGGTTGCCCCCGGACCCCCTGAGCGCCTTGCGCAGGTCCGAGACCTCGGCGGACCTGAGCTTCTCAAAGTTGATCAGGAAGACGTCGGCAGAGACCTCCATGCGGCGTTTGAGTTCCGCCGTCACGAGTTCACGGTACAGGACGCCGATCTTCTTGACAAGGGTCGTCATGCGTTCACCCTGAATCCCGGCCCCATGGTGGAAGAAAGGGAGAGCGACCTCACAAACTCCCCCTTCACCGACGCCGGTTTGGCGTTCCTGATGCCCTCTATTAAGGTAATGGCGTTTTCACACAGCTTCTCGGCGCCGAACGACAGCTTGCCGACCGCCACATGGATACCGCCCTGCTTATCGACCTTGTACTGGACCTTGCCCGCCTTGAGCTCCTTGACGGCCTGACCCACCTTCTGGGTGACCGTGCCCGTCTTGGGGCTCGGCATGAGACCCCGCGGCCCTAAAATTTTCCCCAGCTTGCTCAGATCCTTCATGATATCGGGCGTCGCGACCACCGCGTCAAAGTCCATCCAGCCTCCGGCGACCTTGTCGATCATCTCCTGCGCGCCGATGTGATCCGCCCCGGCCTCCTGGGCCTCCTTCTCGGCCTCGCCCCGGCAGAACGCGGCCACGCGGATCTTCTTGCCGGTGCCGTGGGGCAGGATCACCGTGCCGCGGACCATGTGGTCGGACTTCTTCGTGTCCACGCGCAGCTGGAACGACACCTCGAGGCTCTCGTCGAACTTGCACTTGGGCGCGCTCAGGAGCGCGTCGACCGCCTCCTTGAGGGAGTACGTCTTGCCCGGCTCGACGGCCTTGGCCGCTTCCTTCATGCGCTTGCTCGCCCTTCGTGCCATGATCACCCCTTGACCTCGATGCCCATGCTGCGGGCCGTGCCCACGACGGTCTTCTTGGCGACCTCCATGTCCGTCGTGTTCAAGTCCGCAATCTTCGCCTTGGCGATCTCCTCGACCTGCGACATCGTGACGCTGCCGATCGTCTCCTTGCCGGCCAACCCCGAGGCCTTGGCCAGGCCCGCCGCGCGCTTGACCAGGACCGAACACGGCGGCGTCTTGATGATGAAGCTAAATTTTTTGTCCTCGTAGACGCTGATGACGACGGGCAGGATGATGCCGTCGCGGTCCTTGGTCTGCTCGTTAAAGGACTTGCAGAACTGCATGATGTTGACGCCGTGCTGGCCCAGGGCCGGCCCGACGGGCGGCGCCGGGTTGGCCCCGCCGGCGGGCACGTGCAGCTTTATCTGTACGACGACTTTTTTGGCCACATCACACCTTCTCGATCTGCCAGAACTCGAGCTCGACGGGTGTCGAGCGGCCGAATATCGACACGCTCACCTTGATCTTCTGCTTCTCGTTGTTCACGTCCTCGACGTTGCCGTTGAAGTTCAGGAACGGGCCTTCAATGATGCGCACCGCCTCGCCCTTCTGGAAGTGGGTCTTGGGGCTGGGCTTGGCCTGCGTCTCGACGGTGCGGCGCAAGATGTTGTCGACCTCCTCCTGCGTCAAAGAGGACGGCTGTTTGCCCATGCCGATAAAACCCGTGGCCCCCGGCGTCGTGCGCACGAAGAGCCACGTGTTCTCGTTAAGCTCCATCTCGACGAGGATATAACCGGGAAAGAACTTGCGTTCGCTGATCTTCTTCTTGCCGCCGCGGACCTCGGAGACCTGTTCCGTGGGGATGAGGATCTCGCCGAACTGCTCTTTGATGGCGCTCGTCTCCAGGCGGTGGAGGAGGGCGAGCTTCACCTTCTCCTCAGAGCCCGTCTGGGTATGGACCACGTACCACTTTTTCATCTCATCACAAGGGTAACGATCCGCGTCAACAGGAAATCAAGGAGGCCGATATACAGCGTCAGCATCGCCGTGGCCACGATGACCACCGCGGCCGCGCCCAGGAGGTCCTTACGGGAAGGCCAGGAGACCTTGAGGAGCTCCACCTTGACCTGGGCGAAGAAATCCGGGATCTTCTTGATTACCGCGAGGGGCTGCGCCATCGTATTATTCCGGCAGGAGCGGCAGGAATCGTCCCGCGCTTTCTGCCCTTTTTTCCGGCAGGGGTGGAGGGAATTGAACCCCCAGTTCTGGTTTTGGAGACCAGTGGTTTACCGTTAACCGACACCCCTGTATTTTTGAAAGTGCGGGATACCGTTAACCGACGCTCCTGACCTCTGGGATGCGGTCATGCCGAACTCTTACCCGCTCAACTACTTAACTTCCTTAAATTTCTCGTGCTTGCGGCACTGAGGACAGAATTTCATCAGCTCCAGCCGCGCGGTATGTTTCTTTTTATTCTTCATCGTCGAGTAGGAACGGCGTTTGCATACCGGGCACCCCAATAGGATCTGTTCTCTCATCTTTTGTCCTCGAGAAAGCCCCCGACCGGAATCGAACCGGTGACCCCGTCCTTACCAAGGACGTGCTCTACCGACTGAGCTACAGGGGCGCAGGCGTAAAGCGTTAAGTATATTGATTCTATATAGATTTGTCAAGAATTTTTTTAATTTTTTAGGGGGTCAGAGGTAGGACAGAAATTGGAGCCAAAACCCGGGCAGGCGGTTGAGGATAGGTACTTTTTTGTACCGGGAGCGGGACGCGAAGGGCCCCCCGAAGGCGAGGCGGTAGCCGGCCCTGCAGAGGACATCCTCCAGCACGGGCGGGTCCTGGTAGAGCGGCAGCGAGAAGCCCGGACAGGGACTCTTCAACCGGCTCTCAATCAAATGCTTAGACCTCGAAACGGAATCCTCGAGGGCCTCAGGGGTTGGATTTTTTTTGAAGAGGGCAGGCGGTGCCGCCCCCTGCAGGCCCTCATAGTGACGCCGCAGCCGGCTGCGCCACCTCTTCTTCTTGAAAAAGAGGAAGCCGCCCTGGGCCTTGACGTAGTCGTTCATGGCGCGCTGCGCCTCAGGCGGCGGGATATAGACGTTCTGGGCCAGCGGCGCCCACGAGCGCTCGTAGAGCGGCACGCCCCATGAATCCTCGAGGCTCGGCCGGCCGGCCTGGTACCACTCGTCAAAGTAGACGGGCATCTCATAGACGCCGGGGTGCTGGAAGTCGTGGAGCCGCGCCGAGGAGAAGACGACCTCGTGACAGAGGCCGTGGGAGCAGACGTCCACGAGGCCGCTCGAACGCATGATCTCGAGCTCCCGCCAGGTCAGGTACGGCTCCTGCCGGTGGCTCAGATACAGGTTCTCCCAAGAGACCTTGCCGTTCCAGTAGTCCTCAAGGTTGGGCAGGACCTCGTCGGTGTCGCGGATGCGGCCGGGGATGACGAAGAGGACCGCCCTGACCTTGTACTTCTTTAAGAGCGGGAAGATCACCGTCCAGCAGTTCCGGCGGCCGTCGTCAAAGGTCAGGACGACCTCCCTCCTCTTCTTGGGCACGAAGTGCGTGCGGCCCCAAAGCTCCTCGCCGCTGACGACCCGGTAACGCTTAGCCACCAGGAGCTCGATATACCTCGAGAAGACCTCCGGCAGGCAGTCGTGGAAGGAAAAAACCTTCGGCTGCCGGTTATCGGCAAAGAGCCTTGCCAGCGTCCTGATCTTATCGACCGTGCGGATCATGGAGAACCTTGATGTAGATACCTCTGTGTCAACGACACAGAGGTATCATCCAGCGACATCCCTGTGAGCCCTGCGGAACGCAGGGCGAAGCAGGGATGGAACAGCTTTCCTTTTGCCTTTTGGGCGCATCTGTGTCACCGACACGGACGTGCCCATTTAGCGACATCCCTGTGAGCCCCGAGGAACGAGGGGCGAGACAGGGATGGAACAGGTTTCCTTTTGCCTTTTGGGCGTGTCTTTGTCACCGACACAGACGTGCCCATTCAGTGACATCCCGGCGAGACCCGAGGAACGAGGGGCGAAGCAGGGATGGAACACTTCACACGTGTTGGCGGAACCAGCGGATCGTCTGGCGCAGGCCGTCTTTGAGTTTGACGCGCGGCCGCCACTTCAGGAGCCGGCGGGCCTTGCGGATGTCGGGCTGACGCTGTCTGGGGTCGTCCGTCGGAAGGGGCCGGCGCACGAAGGGGCTTGAGCTGCCGGCGATCTTCTTGATCGTCCGGGCCAGGCCGTTCAGGGAGAGCTCCGCCGGGTTACCGATATTCACGGGGTCCGTGTAACCGGCCTGCGTCAGCCGGTATATCCCATCGACCATGTCCGAGATATGGCAGAACGAGCGGGTCTGGCGTCCGGAGCCGTAGATCGTGATCGGCTCCCCGCGCAGCGCCTGCGTGATGAAGTTGGGGATGGCCCGGCCGTCCTTGAGGCGCATGCGCGAGCCGTAGGTGTTGAATATCCGCACGATGCGCGTGTCGAGCTTGTGGACCCGGTGATACGCCATGGTGATGGCCTCGGCAAAACGCTTGGCCTCGTCGTAGACGCCGCGCGGCCCGATGGGGTTGACGTGCCCCCAGTACTCCTCGGGCTGCGGATGGACGTGCGGGTCGCCGTAGACCTCGGACGTGGACGCCAAGAGGAACCGCGCGGCCTTGGCCTTGGCCAGGCCCAGGCAGTTGTGCGTCCCGAGGGCGCCCACCTTGAGCGTCTGGATCGGATAGACCAGATAATCGACGGGGCTCGCCGGCGAGGCGAAGTGCAGGATGAGATCGATGCGGTCCTTCAGGTAGACCGGCTGCGCGATATTGTGCCTGAGAAAACGGAACCTCTTATGGCGACGGTGGTGCTTGATGTTCTCGAGCGAACCGGTCAACAGGTTGTCGAGACAGATGACCCGCCACCCCCTTTTGATAAAGAGGTCGCACAGGTGCGAACCGATAAAGCCGGCCCCGCCGGTGATCAGCACCGTCTTCATGCGGACGCCCTCCCCATCGACACGTAGCGCAGGCCCATCTTCTTCATGCTTGAGGGCGCGAACATGTTGCGCCCGTCTATGACCAGCGGCTGGCGCAACAGCTTCTTGACCTTCCTGAAATCCAGCTCCCTGAACTGCGGCCACTGCGTCAGGATGACGACGCACTCCGATCCGCGCGCGGCCTCATACGGGTCGCGGCAGAAGACGACGTCCCGCAGGACCTTCTTCGCCTTGGCCGTCGCCTCGGGGTCAAAGGCCTTGATGCGCGCGCCGTGGGCCTGCAGGGTCTGGATGATGTCGATGGAGGGCGCGAAGCGCATGTCGTCGGTGTGGGGCTTGAACGCCAGGCCCCAGACGCCGATCGTCTTGTCCTTGATGTTCCACAGCTGGTCCTCGATCTTCTTGACGAAGAGCTCCTTCTGCGCCTCGTTGATGCGCTTGACCTCCTTCAGGAGGTTGAAGTCGTAACCGAGCTTGCGCGCGATCATGACAAAGGCGTCGAGGTCCTTGGGCAGGCAGAAGCCCCCGAAGCCGATCCCCGCGTCGAGGAAGGTCGGCCCGACGCGCCGGTCCTGGCCCACGCCGCGGGCGACCTGTGTCACGTCCGCGCCGGCCAGCTCGCAGACGCGCGCCACCGCGTTGATAAACGAGATCTTGATCGCAAGAAAAGAATTGGAGGCGTGCTTGATGAGCTCCGCGGATTTGATGTCCGTCGCCAGGATCGGCGCGTTGATGCCTTTATAGAGCTTGCGCAGGAGCGCCTCGGCCCGGGCGGACTCGACCCCGATCACGATGCGGTCCGGACGCATGAAGTCGTTGATCGCCTGCCCCTCGCGCAGGAACTCGGGGTTGGAGGCGACGTCAAAGGCCACGCCCTTGCGCTTGTTGAGGACGACCGTGTGCTTGACCCACCGGCCGGTATCGACGGGGACGGTGGACTTCTCGACGATAAGGCGGTACGAACGCATACCCTTGGCGATGGTGCGCGCCACGTTCTCGATGCCGGTCAGGTCCGCCTCGCCGTTGTCCTTCGGCGGGGTCCCGATGGCGATGAAGATCACCTCGTCCTTCTTTACCGCGTCCTGGATCCGCGTGGTGAAGACGAGGCGGCCGCGGCGCACGTTCTTTTTCACGAGCGCGGTAAGGCCCGGCTCGTAAATGGGGATCTTGAGCTTCTTCAGGGCCCTGATCTTTGCCTCATCGTTATCCACGCAGGTGACCTTGTGCCCGAGCTGTGCGAAACAGGCGCTGGAGACCAGCCCCACGTATCCCGCTCCGATAATCCCGACATTCATGGAACACCTCAATTTGGGCACATCTGTGTCAACCGACACAGATGTGCCGATTCAGTGACATCCCTGTGAGCCCCGAGGAACGAGGGGCGAGACAGGGATGGAACAACTCTATTTGGGCACATCTATAGATGTGCCCATCCAGTGACATCCCTGTGAGCCCCGAGGAACGAGGGGCGAAACAGGGATAGAACAACTCCCTTAAGGGGACTCACGGGGAGGACGGAAGGTCTTCTGCCCTTCGATACCGATGCCGGGAAAGGCCTTCAACGTGAACCCGAGCATGAACGTCGTCCCCTTGCTGTCCCGATTATTGATGATAAACTCCATCAGCCAGCAGTGCATGTCGCGGGTCAGGCGATACTCCTGCTCGACCAGGTTCCCGGTCTTGCATTCAAACCGCTCGTAGATCCCCATCGCCCAGAAAGGATTGAGCTTCCACGTCATGCCGGCCGTCACCTGACTGCTCTCGTCTTTCTTGAAACGGTACCCGCTCGTCACGTTCACGCGGCCCATGCGCGTCCAGAGGTCCGCGTTGACGCTCCTGAAGAATCCGCCCTGCATGTCAAACGAGGCGTCCGAATCAAACTCCCACCACTCCTGCGGCTTGAACTCCAGGTCGTAGGTGAAGGTCTCAAACCCCTCGCCGGCGGTATCGTTGCGCTGGAGGTGGTAATTGGCCGACAAGATGAGCGTCACGAGGTCCGCGACCTGTTCGTTGCGTTTCGTCTGCAGCTTGTTCTCCAGCGTGAAGGTCAGCATGTCCTGGAGGTCGAGGTTGTCGACCGTATCCAGCTGGTAGACGAGGGCGTTGTCCACCGTCGGCCTGTGCTGGTAGCGGTACTGGACCTGCGGGATGACGACGTGCCTCAGCTCGTGGATATTGAGTCCCCAGGCGTCCGTCTCGACGTCAAAGATCTTGTAGAGCCGTGTCGAGAGGTCGATGCCGGTGAAGAAGGCGCCCCGCCAGAACCCGTCGCCCGGCTGGGTGCCGCGCGAATAATACACGTCACGGTGGCCGGCGAAGGGGTTAAAGTCCAACGACATAAAACGGAACGGATACGATATCTGCTGGGAGGTGTCGGAGCGGTTGACGTCCGTGGTCACCGAAGAGTCGGCGGTGGTGTTCGACAGGTGCGCCACGGTCGTCGTGTTCTTGTAATACAGGCGCGTATTGAAAATTTTCTGGTTGATCGTTTCGAGCTTCAGCTCCGGGATCCGCTGGAGGACCGTCTCCCAGGGATTGACGCGCGGCTCGCCCAGCAGGCTCACGGTCGCCTGGGGGAAGACGTGGGAGTACAGGAAGAAAGACCTGGGGGCGGCCTGCTTCTCGTATTCGCGGTAGAAGTAATCCTTGCGGAAGGCGCTGTCCGAGGCCCGGAAGTACTCGAGGACGAGTTGGTCCGCCGGCGACGGCTCCCAGCGGTGGCGCAGCTCCACCCGCGAGCGCTCGTCGCGCTCCCGCAGGGCCTCCGGGATCCCGTCGCGCGTGTCCTCCTCGTCGATACGGTAGTACTTGGCCTGGCCGCGGCCGATCAACTTGGTGTCGTAATTCAGGTCGATGCCCTGGCCGAAACCCTTCTCCTGATACCAGTCCAGGTGGACCTCGCCCCGGGCGTTCTTATTAAGGTAATAGCGCCAGGAGCCATAGAGCTCCATGCCGAAGTCCTTGCTGTGGCCCGGGATGATCATGAGGCGCGGTTTCTTGTCCGTGAGCTCCTTGCTGAAAAACGGAAAATACATGACGGGGACGTCCCCGAGGCGCAGGACCGTGCCGCGCGCCTCCAGGATATTGCCCTTGACGCGCACCTCGCGGGACTTCAGGCCCCAGTGCGGATGCGGCAGGTCGCAGGAAGAGATAAGGGTCTCGTCCATCACAAACTCGGTGCCCGATAACTTCTCCATGAGCGAGGCCCGGCCGTAATACGGGGTGAAGATGATCTGGGGCTCGACGACCGTGCCGGTCTGATCCCCGAAATCATAGATGAGCATCTCCCCGCGCATCTCCTGGGCGCCGCTCTGGGTAAAGGAGACGTTGCCCTCGGCGATAGCCAAATTCTCGTCCATGAAGACGTGGATGCGGTCGCAGCTCAGGACCGTGTCCTTGTGGACGATCTCCACGTTGCCGTCGGCGACGACCTCGCGCCCCTCGGCCAGAAACTCCACCGTGTCGCCGTTGACGACGATAGGCACCTTGGCGGTCGCGGCCCGGGCCGTCGGGACGGCCGCGCAAAAGATCCCCAAAAACAATACCGCGAGCAGGTGCCGCCTCTTCATGTCCTTGCCTGCTCCTTTGCCAGGAGCGCCGCGCCGATCATGCCGGCGTCGTTGCCCAATAGCGCCCTGCGCACCTTAATATGACCCTTGATCTGACGCATCGCATGGCGGCGCACCGAGCGCGCCAGCGCCTTCAGGAGGACGGGCCCTGCCTGGGCCACCCCGCCGCCGATCACGATCACCTCGGGATTGCAGGTGTTGACGATACCGGCCAGCGCCCGGCCGGTGAGACTGCCTGCCTCCTGCCAGAACCGCCGGGCGCGGCGGTCGCCGGATCGTGCCCGCGCGCTGACCTCCTCGAGCGACATCTTCTTTCTAAAGGACCGGCGCGCCCGGGCCGCGAGCGCGGCGTTACCGACAAAACGCTCCAGGCAACCCGCCCCGCCGCAGGAACACGCAGGTCCCTTGTCGCTGACGGGGATGTGTCCAACCTCTCCGCCGAGAAAAAACGGGCCGCGGTAGATCTTACCGTCGAGGATCCATCCGCCGCCCACGCCCGTGCCCAGCGTCACGCATAGGGCGTACGCGTATCCGCGCGCCGCGCCCAGACGGCTCTCGGCCAGCGCCATGCAGTTGGCGTCGTTCTCGACGAAGACCGGCACGCCGAGGCGCTGCCTGAGAAAACGGGCCAGCGGAAAACGCGTCCACCCGCGGATATTCGTCAGGCTCAACACGAGGCCGCGGCCGAAGTCGACCGGTCCCGGCACCCCCACCCCGGCTGCGACGAGGTCCTTGCGCCGCCGGCCCGCCCGTGCGCACAGACGCTCCACCGCCCCGTTCAGGCGCGCGGCAAAGACGGGCTTGCGGCTGAAGCCGCGTGACGATATCACTTCTTTTGAGAGGATCCGGCCGGCGGGACCGATCAGGGCGGTCTTGGTGAATGTCCCGCCGACATCCACGCCGAGATAAAGGGAGGGATCTGCCATAACCCTTGCTGGGTGCCAAATTTAAAATAATCTTTTTTCGCAATTCATTTTATCGCAACGCGTTGGCGGGCGCAAGGATTATCACTTGATCGAGAGAAAAAAGAGGGCAACTACCACACCGTTGTTCAGGATATGGAAGGTCAACGGCGCCACCAGATTGCCGCGGCGCTCATAGAGGATGGTCAAGACCAGGCCCAGGACGAAGACGTACGGGAACAAAAAGAAGTAACCATGCACGGCCGCGAAGCCGAGGCTGGCCAGCAAGGCGGCCGGCCAGAAGGCAAAACGCCGGCGCAGGGCCCGGTAGAGGCAGCCGCGAAAGAGCACCTCTTCGAAGAAGGGCCCCAGGACGAGGATAAGGACCACGCCGACGGCATGTTGCGCGACGGGCTTCACCTCCGTCTGCTCCAGGTGCGAGGCGATGAAGTAGACCTCCACGCCCTCCGTGGACCGCGTCCCTAAAAAGACGTCGAGCAGGCCCGCGGCCAAAAACAGCAGCAGGACCAGGCAGACGAGGCCGACGGCAAAGGCGAGATAGGCCCTGACCCCGGCCCAGACATCCTTGAGCGGCGCGCTCGAGGCGAAGAAGACGCGCCGCACGTCGATGTTGTAGCGCCGCACGATGCGATGCCGGAAGGCCAGATACAACGCGGCGTAAAAGACAAGGATGAAGTAGGCGTCGTGGACGCCGCGCAGGGCCTCCCGGACGCTGCCGCCCGTCTCGCCGGTGACATGCTGCCAGAGCACCAGCGCGCCCCCGACGATCAGCAGGCTCCAGAAGATGATGACCACGCACAGCGCCGCCGTGTAGATAAACGTCAGCAGGACGTCTTTCAGGTTCCAGGGGACAGGCTGATTCTCCATAGGGTCTCACTGAATGAGACTAAAAGGTCTGACCTATTTGTCTCACGAAAATGAGACACATAGGTCTGGCCTGTTTGTCTCACGTTTTGGACCGGACGGGGGAGGAAGCCCGTCCGGTCGGCCACGACCTGCTACACCTTGTCGTCGGTGCCGGCGAAGCGGACGCAGTTCTTCCCCGCCGCCTTGGCCGCGTACAGCGCCTCGTCCGCGGCCTCGATGAGCGCCTGGGCGGAGTCCGCGTCCTGCGGGAAAAGGGCCACGCCGACGCTGATGCTCATCTGAACCGTCTCGTCGTAGGCGCGCACGGGCTGCTCGGCCACGCCCCGGCGCATGCGCTCGGCCAGGATCTCGGCGCCCTCGCGGCCGGTCTGGGACGCCAGGACCATGAACTCCTCCCCGCCGTAACGGCCGATCATGTCCACCTCGCGGATCTCCCGCCTGACGCGCCGGGCCACCTCACAGAGGATGAAGTCGCCGACGAGGTGGCCGTGCGTGTCATTGCACTGCTTGAAGTCGTCGATGTCGATCATCATGAAGACGAGGCTCAGCTTGTACGCCCGGGCGCGCGCGACCTCCTCGTCGATGCGCTCTGTCGCGTAGCGCCGCGTCGCCGTCCCCGTCAGGCTGTCCGTCACGGCCAGCTCCTGCACCGCGCGGTAGAGCCGCGCCCGGCGCAGGCCCCGCGCGAACTGCCTCACCAGGATCAGCGCGTGCGGGTAATCCTGGACGCTCATGCCGTGGATGCGGATGCTGCCCAACCACCCCTCCTTGTCGCCGAGCGCAAAGGCCGTCTCCTGGGAGGAGACGGCCGGCGCCCCCTCCTGCTCGTCCGTCAGGACGCAGCCGGTAAAAGGGGCTATCTCCTTCAGGTTATCGCAAAAACGCCCCCAGAGCTCCTTCTCCTCGAGCGTGGCGCAGACGTCGCGGGCCGCCTCGTAGATCCGGACCGTCTGGGCGAGGCGTTCGCCCATCACCGCAAGCTCCGCGTCCGCGTCGCGGCGCACCTCGGCCAACTTCTCAAGCCGGCGGCGCAGGCCCACGCCGTTGCGGTCCACATCGCCCACCCGTCGCTTCAGGAATCTCCTGAAGAGCAGGAGGCCCAGGACCCCCGAGAGGACCATGAGAGCAACGTTCAGCACGCACATACGCGGTTACGTCCTTTTCTTTTGGCCGTGAGCAGCGCCTCATCGGCCAGCCGCAGGAGTTCGTTCTGGTCCGGCGCGTCCTGCGGGAAGACGGCGACACCGATCGAGACGGTGACGCGCAGCTTGCGGCGCCTTAGAGAGATGTCCTTGGCCTCCAGGGTCCGGCGCAGGCTCTCGGCCAGGCGCACGGCCTCGGCCTTGACGACGTCGGGCAACCCGACGACAAACTCCTCGCCGCCGTAACGAAAGACCACCGCCCCGGGCACGGAGAAGAAAGACTTGAGCACCCCCGCGATCCTCTGCAGGACGACGTCGCCGGCCGTGTGGCCCAGCGTGTCGTTCATCTGCTTGAAGTGGTCGATGTCGATCATCAACAGCGACAAGGAGGAGCCGGTCCGCTCCACCCGCGCCATCTCCTCTTTCAGGCGCCGCAGGCCGTGGCGCCGCAGGGACAGCTGCGTCAGGGCGTCCGTCTGGGAGAGCTCCTGCATGTGGCCGAGATACAGCGCGTTTTCCAACGCCAGATGCGCGATATCCCCGCAGATCGCCAGGAGGCGCAGATCATCGGCCTCAAAGCGGTGGGCGCGCGTCGACTCCAAACGCAAGATGCCCAGGAACCGCTGGGCGGCCTCGAGGGGCACGCTGATCAACGACGCGAGCGGCCGCTCGATCCCGGAACGGATCGCGTCGGTATTGAAACGGAAGTCCGTCGTCACGCTCTCGACCAGGAGCGGCTGGACGTGACGCAGGACCCACTGGTCAAAGGCGTCGCCCGTCTTCTGCTTGATGCGCGCGTCCGGCGGCTCGCAGAAGGTGGCCCGCAACTCGAGGCGCCGCGTCTTCTCGTTGACGAGATACAGGAACGCCCGGCCCCTGTTCTCGAAGAGCCGCAGGACCTCGTGCACGACGGTATCGCACAGGTCGTCGAGGCGGACCGCCTCGTTGAGGAGCGCCGAGAAGGCCTCCAGGTTTTCGTAACTGCGGATCTTCTTCTTCAGGGAGTCCCTGAGGGTGGCGCAGCGCCCGACGTCGCGCTCGGCGATGTGGATCTCTTCCTGCAGCAACTCGTTTTGGAGCAGGGCGACCGTGCGGCGGGAGCGCTGACGGACAAAGACGATGTAGGCCGCTATGGGGAAGACGGCGGCCAGGCCCATGACGGGAAAAAACGCGGCGGGGCACTGGTGGAAGCAGAAAAAGAGAGACGCGCCAAAGACAAGGCAGACGCCAGGAAGGATTAAGGTAAGAGACGTCTTAGACAATAGTCGCTTCTGTCTCGGCATTGAAAAAGTGGACCTTGCCCATATCGAAAACGAGGTCCATATCTTCATTGACCGCAGGCCGGTCATGGGCCCCCACGCGGGCGACAAAGGAGTGCTTGCCTGTCTTGAGGTACAGGTAGACCTCGGAGCCCATGGGTTCGACCACCTCGCACGTCACGCGTACGATGTTCTCGGCCGGCGTCTCGGAGACAAAGAGCTTGTCGTAGACGTCCTCGGCGCGGATGCCGAAGACCACCTCTTTGTTGGCGAAGCGCGCCATCGTGGACTCCATATCCTTGACGATGCGGACCTTGAAATCCCCCTCTTCGAAGTAGAGGCGACCGTTGTTCCTGACGACGCGGCCGGTCATGAAGTTCATGGGCGGGGACCCGATGAAAGAGGCGACGAATTTATTGACCGGCTTGTCGTAGACCGTGATGGGGTCCGCCACCTGCAGGACCACGCCGTCCTTCATGACGGCGATGCGGTCGCCCATGGTCATGGCCTCCGTCTGGTCGTGGGTGACGTAGATCATCGTGGTCTGGAGCTTGATGTGCAGTTTGTGGATCTCGGTACGCATCTGGACGCGCAGCTTGGCGTCGAGGTTACTCAGCGGCTCATCGAAGAGGAAGACCATGGGCTTGCGCACGATGGCCCGGCCCACCGCGACGCGCTGGCGCTCGCCGCCGGAGAGCTCCCGGGGCTTGCGCGCGAGGTAGTGCTTGATGCCGAGGATGTCCGCGGCCTCGTGGACGCGGCGCACGATCTCGGACTTGGGGTATCGGCGAAGCGTCAGGCCAAAAGCCATGTTCTCGAAGACCGACATGTGGGGGTAGAGGGCGTAGTTCTGGAAGACCATCGCGATGTCGCGGTCTTTGGCGGGGACGTCGTTGACGATGCGGTCGCCGATGTAGATGGAGCCCTCGGAGATGTCCTCGAGGCCGGCGATCATGCGCAGGGTGGTCGACTTGCCGCACCCAGAGGGGCCGACGAGGACGAGAAACTCCCTGTTCTCGACCCCCAGGCTCACCTTGTCCACGGCGCGCACATTGCCCGGATAGACCTTGCTGACCTCTTTTAAGCTGACCTGAGCCATGCCCGTCCTCTGTTAAACTTTTTGGAAAGAGATAGTATAACACACGCCCGGGCCTATGGAGCCCCGCACTCGCGTTCCCTGGCGACATCCCCCGAAGGGGGATGGAGCCCCGCGGGCATGCCCGCGGTCCCTTTCTTGCCGCCCTTCGGGCGACATCC
>SDBU01005865.1_pt1 | contig 14581 bp, 18 predicted proteins | sample 2277071 | NCBI WGS metagenome assembly SDBU01 (sample SAMN10397929, study PRJNA504765) | marine sediment metagenome | isolation source: marine sediment core GS08_GC12, 126 cmbsf | place: Arctic Ocean: Gakkel Ridge, Loki's castle | collected 2008
AATGCCATGCACATCACGGCCTCTGTGTTTATAAATGACGATGAATCCGGTCTTCATCACGATTACGAAGTCTGGCTGGAAAAGCTGGCGCCACATGAGCCGGTTTCCCAGTACCGGCACAATGTGGGCGAAGACAATGCCGATGCACACATGAAAAGACAGATCATGGGGCGTGAAGTGGTTGTGGCAGTTACTGACGGCCGTCTTGACTTCGGCACCTGGGAGCAGATATTTTACGGCGAGTTTGACGGGGGAAGACGTAAAAGAGCCCTGGTAAAAATTATTGGCGAGTAACTGCTGCATGAGTTTTTGCTTAAGTTTTTCTAAATAAAATCCGATAATAGAAATAAGGAGATATAAAATGTACGTTGAGCCGATCAACATCTCACAAAAGAGTTCGGCTATAGGAACCCCTAAAAGGCTTCCGGCAGGTAGAACGATAAATCTGAAAGCAGAAAATGTCGAAAAGCCTGTTAAAGAGCCGGATTCATCTCGTGTTAAAGCACTGGTGGCAGATATGCAGAGCCAGCTGAATAATACAGATCTGCACTTTTCAGTTGATGAGCCTTCTGGTCGGATTATGGTAACTGTAACTGAAAAATCATCAGGCAAAGTCATAAGAGAGATTCCATCTTCGGAAATTTTACAGCTTGCTGCCAATATGGATGCTATGATCGGCATGATATTTAATAAAAATGGTTAACCCGCCTTTTTCCTCTACAAATATCAATATCCTCACCTTGATTTGACGGCGCACTGTGACAAGCTATATTGACCTAAGGTTATGTTTTTACGGTATATATATTTTATATTATCGATTTTTTAAAAATAAATAATTAGCTTGCTTTCAACACAAAGAGTGTTATTATCATTTTATTCAACAAGGCCTCACCTTCAATTGGTGGGACGGTTTTTTTCTGAAGGAATATTTTTTTTTAGTGTGGCATCCTCCAGTTTAAGATTTTGAAAATTTTTTAGAAAGGAGGATGTTATCATGACCAATGGAACTGTTAAGTGGTTTAACGACCGAAAAGGGTTCGGATTTATTGAGCAGGAAGACGGGCCGGATGTGTTTGTTCATCATTCAGCAATCAGCGCAACCGGTTTTCGATCCCTCAATGAAGGCGACAAAGTTTCCTTTGACATAGAGCAAGGACAAAAAGGCCCTACCGCCACAAATGTCACTGTGATTTAACTTGCTGTTTCTGAGTAAAAAGGGCATTCTTTCTAATATCGAGGGGATGCCCTTTTGTTTTGTTTGAATTTATACCTGCACGATTCGCTATTATCAGATCTTAAACTGCAAAAAGTCCGGTCCAAAATTCTTTTTTTTTGCCATTATCAAGAATAACAGCCAAAGAGGTGACAAATTGGCAAGATCAAATTATCAATTTAAAAAACGTCAGAAAGAATTAGCAAGGAAAAAAAAGAAAGATCAAAAAAGACAACGCAAACTGGATAAAAAGACTATAGACCCCGAAGAGAATCCAGATCAGTCTAATCAACGCTAATTTTTTTAGGATATACCGTTTTGGGAATAAAACTAAACCGTTTCTTTACGACAGAACTATTCATATCTTCCCTTTATCGATTTAACCGAATTTATTCAGGGACATTTCGTCTAAATATTGAAAATGAGAAAGAATGGATGGATTATTTAAAAAATGGCGGGACGGTGTTGCTTTGTGCTTGGCATCAACAGTTTTTTTCTGCTATCCGTCATTTTCAAAATTATAAAGTCTTCATGCCGAGTATCATGATTAGCCAAAGTAACGATGGGAAAATTATATCCGGTGTGGCTGAACGTGCCGGCTGGAATCCAGTTCGTGGTTCTTCTTCAAAAGACGGGAGGGAAGCTTTAAAAAATATGATTGCTAATTTCAAGGAATCAAAACTTGCAGCTCATATTGTAGATGGACCGAGGGGGCCTTCAGGTATTGTTAAGGCGGGTGTAATCCGTTTGGCACATGTTGCTAATGCTGTGATTGTTCCTTTATATGTTTCTGCAGAAAATGGATGGCATTTCAACAGTTGGGATAAATTTCTTCTTCCAAAACCCTTTTCCAAGGTGTCGCTTCGTTTTGGAAAAATGATCAAATTTGAAAGAGTAAAGGATAAAGAGAGCTTTGAAAAGCAAAGAAAGCAACTTGAAGATATTATGCTTCCGGCGTTAAAAGTTTAAGCGTCACTACCAGAAATTCGATTTGTGGATATCTGCCGTGTGCCTCATCTTATTGAAATTACATTAAAAATGTGCCAAGGTCAACATATCTTAGGAGGATAACGTGGCAGGGGTACTTACTTGGCGCTGATCCCCTCCGCACAATTTTTCATTATTCCAAATTCTTTATTTTCCACACCTTGATTGTACCCTTCAGGCTGCTAACAAGGTTTTCAACTTCATTAACCGCCTCTTGAGCATTTACCTTCAAATTATAACGAGATTCTTTTTCATAACGCCGTTTCTGCACTTCTAATTCGTCAACAATTTGTTCCTCGCTCCATTGAAGGTGTGAACGCTGAATCTTTTTTGCGGTCTGGTATTCGTCAAAACCATAATCAATATTTTCAAGAAGGTATGATTCCATCTGTGTCTGGGACGGCATCCTGAACTCGCCAATCAATATATCCGCGAAAGATTCTTTAACGATTTGTTGTGCACACTTTTTTACATCAGATGAATACATTATTGATTTTCTCCAAGAATCATCTTTAAAAACCCAATTTCCGTTGTCAATAGTCCTTAAAAATCTCGATAATTTTTGAACAGATACAGGATTTGTATATGAAATCTGCTAAATCTACAACAAAAAAATAATACCGCAAATGACATGGGGATGTTCGGAGGCCTGGCAGAGGAGTTTGAGGAAGAGGCCATAAAGCATTTAAGAATCGAAAGGGGATATCATCATTTTCCCCAAATGCTAACAACTTGTTCTTTGGTATAAAACTGTGCGGGTTTATTTATTTTGCTCCACGCCCGATCTTTTCTGTTCTCAATCACTATTGTCGGCCGGTTAGATTGAGAAAGCCATTGCCATCTGCCATTCAGAAATGCTTGCGCCTGGGCATGGCCTCCTTCTGTGGCTCGATTGCGCCCTATAACAATGCGGGTAGGAAGGCCTAATTCCGTTTCCACTACCACTGCTTGATAGTATGCGTTTTGCCAGCACCGGGGCTTTACATTAACCGTAGCGCAGGATACTAACAATAACAATAGTAGTGTTGCTGCTATGATAGAATATGTTACCGGAGCTTTTAGGTGTCTGTGCATTAATTCACCATATTAATGAAAAAGGCAACAATTGATAATGCATTGAAAATAGATTCAGTTGCTTTAAAAAAACAAGTACTATTTTGAGCAGTATAAAATGAGTATAGGAGGTACCCCTTTTTTGTTAAACATCTTGATTTTTAAGCATTTATAGCGATTACCATAATAATGTTCCGATTGAACCGTTAACTTTGCAAATTTTCAGTAATCCGCCGGAAACGGAACGTATTTTTGAGAACCGCTATAGCCAAACAGAAAAAAAGTGTGTTTGTATGGGGGGTTTACAACTGAATTGTTCATAGAAAGCGGGGATAAAATAAAATCAAGCGATCAACTGCCCCAAGAGACATCATGCAAACTAAAGCGGCGTTTAAATGCACTAATAAAGATTTGTAATTGTAATGCTCCGTCTTCAAGAAAAACTGATATGCAAAATTACAGACAAGATACAAGGCATTCAACAGTATAAGCCAACGGACGACGTCCGTTACGATGGCATTTAAAAGCGGAAGGGCCAGGGTCATGATTGCAAAAACCATAACCCAGTTAAACAGGACTTTTCTAAGCTGGCTCGCGGAAAACAGACTTAACATACTGGGCGCCTTGGAGTGCATATAATCCTGTGGATGCAACAACAAGACAAGCCAATAATGGGGCAACTGCCACAATCCGAAAATTGCCATGATATTCCACAGCGTTATTGAATCGATTGTACCGCCCGCTGCCAGCCAGCCGATGCATGGCGGCAGCATACCGCAAACAGCCCCTGGAAAAATCGCCAGCATTGATTTGGTTTTCAGTGGTGTATAGATAAAATTATAGCATAAAATCGCCAGCGTACCTAAAAGCGGCAGCCCAGCGGAAGCATCAACCAGATATAAACCGGCCAGGCCTATTAAGATCAAAAAAACAGCCTGCACTAATGTTTGTCGAACAGATATTTTTCCGGCAGGCAAAGGCCTGTTTTGGGTTCTTTGCATCTTTGAATCGAGGTAGCGGTCCTGATAATTATTCAAGGTTGCCGCGCCGCAGGCCAGAACAAACACGCTGATACCGGTCCATACCGAAATAAAGCTGATGTCAGGAGCTTTGATGATAAAAGCAAACAAAGCAGATGCTGATATCAGGAAGCTTTTCGGAGCCTTTGCCAGCACAAACCTTATCTTTAAGTGCGTCAAAAGTCTCTCGGCCGACGCCCCCTTATTGCTTGTATTATTCGTCTTCATCTTCTTGCAGCCACTTCAAATATTCTTCGGGTGGAACAATGCGCAGATCGGCCGTCATATCTGCATGGCCGGCACCGCAATATTCCGCGCATTGAATTATATAAGTCCCGACCTTATCAGGCCAAAACCATGCGTAGGTTTGCATGCCGTTAACAGCGTCTATCTTGATGCGAAACGCCGGAATAAACAGGCTGTGTAAAACATCTTCCGAAGTAACATTCAATTTGATCGGTTTTCCCCTGGGAACAACCAGCTCATTTTCAGTCTCTTTTTCATTCGGGTAGACAAAAATCCATGAGAACTGCTGGCCGATCACTTCAATTTCGATGGCTCCCGGCGGAACGTTTCTCAACCCCATATAAGATGTCCAGCCGACATAAAACATGGAAAGCGCAATCAGGGTGGGAATAATTGTCCATACGGTTTCCAGCAGCCAGTTACCCCTGATGTCCGATGGTTCGGGATGCTTGCTCCTTCTGTATTTAATTACAAAATAAATCATTACACTCGTAATTAAAAACAGCAGGACAAACGCTATCCCGATAATATACAAAAATGCCTGATCAACCTGCTCAACCGGGTTTGGCAACCCATTCATATCAACCTCATCGAAAGGCGACGTCCAAAAAGATAAAGCCTATTAATATCGCCAGTACACTAAACGTCAGTACCAAAGTCCCCGCCAAAAGCCTGCTCTCATATTTTAGATGCATGAAATAGAGTAAAACAAAGGTGGCCTTAATCGCAGCGATACCTAAGGCCGCCCAGATGTTCAGCGCCCCCAGATCTATACTTGCAACCCCTACCGTAGTGCCTGTCAGGATCAAAAGAATAGATAAAATGACAAATAATTGTTTATAAGATAGAATATGTACATCTGCATGAGAGTCCAAAATATACTTCTCCTTGGTATTGTTATTTAATACTCTAATCGAGCGTTTCGCTCGATTAGAGTATTAAATAAAACAACGGAAAAATAAAAATCCAGATAACATCAACCAGGTGCCAGTATAAACCGGAATTATCAAGTATCGCATAATTGCCGGCATGCACGCGTTTCTTCCAAACCAGAAAGGCGCTTATACTCAGCAAAAGCATTCCGATAATGATATGCAGCCCGTGAAGCCCGGTGATCACATAGTAAAGCATGAAAAAAATGTTTCTTCCCGGAGGGCCGTCAACCAGGACCGGTGAATTGGGGTAAATGCCGGCTTCAAATTTATGCCCCCATTCAAAATACTTATTTGTCAAAAACAAGGCGCCTAACAAAAGGGCGAGCCCTAGAAACATAATTGCAGTTTTATTGGTTTCCTTTCTTACCGCGGTAACCGAAGCGGCAACGAAAAAACTACTAGTTAGCAGGATTACTGTATTGACTGTCCCGAAGATGATGTTCAGCTCTTTTCCGCTTTCCACAAAATCCGCTTTATATTGGATAAAATAGGCCGCGTAGAGCACAAAAAGCCCCGCAAACAGCATAATTTCCGAAAAGATAAAAAGCCACATACCGAATTTGGTTCCGAAAATATCTTTGCGCTTTTCCATGGTGTTCTTTTAACTGCTTTTGGTTCTATATTTTTCAACCACTTCGGTGAAGTCATAGGGAAATGGTTTGGCCTCAGGGGCCTTGACAAAATTGTGCAGCGGAGGCGGAGAAGGTATGGTCCACTCCAGGGTTGTTCCTCCCCAGGGGTCAGATGGAGCTACTTTCCCCTTTTTTATACTCCTCAACAGATTATAAAGCATAAAAAAGACTCCGATCACCAGAATATATCCGCCGAACCCGGCCAGAAAATTGCCCTTTTCAAACTGCGGCAGATAATCATGATAGCGTCTGGGCATCCCCTGCAGGCCCAGGATAAACATGGGAACGAAATGAAACACAAATCCGACGGTTATCATAATGGCTGCAATGTAGGCCTTTTTAAAATCATACATCCGCCCGAAAATTTTCGGCCACCAGAAATGCAATGCCCCAAAAAAAGCAAAGCCCGTTCCGCCGAACATCACAAAATGAAAATGGCCCACGACAAAGTGGGTATCATGCACGTGAATATTCGGACCGGCCGCACCTAATACCAGCCCGGTAAGCCCGCCGACGGAAAACAGATAAATAAAGCACAATGAAAAAAAGAGCGGCGGGGTCATGAGAATTGAGCCTTTGTACATGGTGGAAATCCAGCTGAACACCTTGACGGCACTGGGTATGGCCACAATAAAGGTGAGCAGGGAGAAAACAAAAACAGCCACGTCGCTCATTCCGCTCGTATACATATGGTGGGCCCAAACCAGTGATCCTGCAACGGCAATAGCCAGGCTTGAAATCACAATGGCTTTATATCCGAAAATAGACTTCCTTGAAAAAACGGGAATTATTTCCGAAATAACACCCATAGCGGGTAAAATCATGATGTATACGGCCGGATGGGAATACATCCAGAAGAGGTGCTGAAAAAGTAGGGGGTCCCCGCCCTTGGCAGGGTCAAAAAGGCCGCCGCCGAAAACCCTTTCAATAATAACCAAAAGGAGGGTTATCGAGATTATAGGCGTGGCCAGTAATTGAACCCAGGCGGTTGCATAAAGGGACCAGGTAAACAGTGGAATCTGAAGCCACCCCATACTTTTCAGGCGCATGCGATGGACGGTTGTAATGAAGTTGAGGCCCGTCAGCATAGAAGACATCCCCAGGATAAAAGCCGCAAAGACGGTTAAAGAGACGTTTGTTTTGGCGGAGATGCTAAATGGAACATAGAACGTCCAGCCGGTGTTGGCCGGCCCCTTGGCAAACAGCGACAGCAGGGCCAAAACACCGCCGATGATATACAGATACCAGGAAAAGAGGTTTAACCTGGGAAAAAAGACATCGTCTGTTCCGATTTGAATAGGAAGCAAAAAGTTGCCGAAGATAGCGGGGATGCCGGGGATAATAAACAGAAAAATCATGATGACCCCGTGAAGTGTAAAGACGGCATTATATGTTTTGGCCCCCATAATCGTATCACCCACTGCCATAAGCTCGGTTCGTAACAGTAGACCAAAAATAAGGGCCAACGAAAACCATCCCAGAATTGCAAACATGTATAAAAGACTTATCCTTTTGTGGTCGGTTGTCAGCAACCAGGCCCAGATACCTGAAAATCGGGGGGAAGAAGGTGTTTCAAAGAAAGATTTGACTTCTGACATGGTAGATGCCTTTTTACTTGTTTCCTTTCCGCAGTACAAAGAAAAAAAATGCGGCCAGAAGAATAACTATAACGGTACCAAGGATTCTGAATGTACGAAATACATATCGTTTACCTTTTGGATCGTAATCAAAACAAAAGGTTAATATTTTTTTAATAGATATCCCCGGCTCTCCCCTTGCAGCCTCAGCCAACGCCATTCCGATATCGAAAGGGAGAAAATTGGGGCCATATAAGTAACGGATGATTTTGCCGCCAGGAGCGATGGCAACCAGTACATTTGGATGAGTAAATAAATGCTGGCCCGTCTTTTTATATTGAAATCCGATCGCTGCGGCAATGGCCTTAATATTTGCTGCATCCCCGGTCAAAAATTTCCACTTCTCTTCGGGAAAGTCCTTTTTGAGGATTTTGAAATAATTGGCCTTTGCTTCCAGGGCAATTTCAGGTGTTTCGGCTTCATCGAAACTTAAGGCAACAACTTGGTAACCTTTTCTGGAACTGGAGTTAAATTCATTCAAAGATGCGGCCAGATTTGCCAGCAGAATGCCGCACGATTGGGTGCAATAAAAATAAACCGGCAGCAGCAGCGTCGGTTTATTGATAAAATCCCCTAAAATCAAAGACTGATTATGTTCATCTTTAAAAGTAAGATCCAGGGGAATAATTGTGCCCAGTTTTTCTTCAACACCCACCGCCTCGCCGGAGTCATTCTGAATATCGACCTCGTTTTGGTCTTGGCGGTGGTAACGTTCACTGGATGAAGGCAGTACTTCGGTATCATGATTAACTTGTTGGTTTTCTTGATCGGCAAATCCAATCCGGCCAACTGAAAGCAGATATAAAACCAAGCATACTGTAGCTATTTTTCTGATCATATAGCTGTCTATTTTGAGAATGCTCCTGTTTTGAGGTTAACTTTCAGCGCTATTTTAAATTTATGTTTCGACCTAAAACTATCGCGCCCAGCTCCGTAGGCAAGCAACACGATTGTTTCATTGTCAATGCCCAGAGGCTTGTCTTTTGTATCGCCGGAATTAAGCGGTATGGTAAAACTGATCTCAGTCGTGCCGTTTTCCTCTTTTCCGGCCACGTTGGAGACGTTCTTTTGTCCTCCTATTTTAGAATCTGCTTGGTGTTTGTTATTCGAAATTCCATATTCATCCGTGGTTTTGGCTTTGCCGTTCTTTACATAGCCGAGGATTAAATTGGCGTCTTTCATTGCTTCTGTAGGGTTAAAACCGATTCCAACCCACCCGGTAGTTTTAGCGACCAATTTTACATGTAAAACTGTACCATCGACTTCCCAGTGAAAGCTTATTTTTTCTACATCTATTTTGTGGCTGTATTCAATTTCATTTCCAAAACAAGGTGTTGTGAGAACTACAAAAAAGATAAAAAAAGCTAAACCCAAATTGCGATGTCTCATGGCTATCTCCTATTAGTTATCTATATCCTAACTGAGTTAAAACACAATTAGGTGTTATCTGTTATTGGTTATTGGTTTTAAGTGAAAGATAAGTACAATTATATCTTACTTACGATGGAGATAAAAATAAGTGGTTGGCATTCTTTCGAGTAACTAACAACGAGTAACAGATAGTTTTCAATTGAGCATTATCGCTCAAATGAAATTATAGTTTGCCCTCTCGTAGATATATTTTTTTTTACTGGGAAGTCAAGATATTAAATATATTAATGATATACGCTCAATTAGGGTTTGGTTTTAACCGTACAATAGTTCACCGCCAATATAGCCCAAGCTTATAGCAACGGCTAAACATAAAAAATAAATTGTAATTGTCTTATTCGAGGCAGCTGCCTGCCTGCCTGCTTTAACGGCAATAGAAAGCAGTATCACCATAATAGCAGCAAGGAAAAACTTCACCTTGATGAGGAAATCCCACTCGCCTTCAAAGGTGTGCTGCCAATCCATATAACCAAATAATATAGTTGGAAAGACACTGATCAACGCCAGTATGAAACAATAATGCGCTGCTTTGCCTAAATCGGGATTTTTGAGAGGTCGAGAACATATTGCAAACAAAAAACCGCCGATAATCATGCCTACAGGCACGTGCGTTATTGCTGGATGCAGCGGGTGATTATATCCAATATCGGCTAACAGGTTAAATACGTATTCGATCATATTACCACCCCCATTCCTATGTATTTGTAACTCCAATTGCGCGAATATTCTCAATTGGAAGTTTCATAAAATCGTAACACGATTTTATTGCTTAATATAACCTTTATTTATGAATTCTCAAGGTGCCGGCGGGAGACTGATAAAATAAGCCGCAACCACTTAAACGGGCTTAAATTGATCCGGTAAGGTAGGCTCTTTCCTGAATGTTTTAAGTTTTAAGTATTTGCAAATAATCTTAAAACCTAACCCGGATAAACCGGAATTAAATAAGATTCTCTCGCAAAGGCGCAAAGACGCTAAGATTCTTAAAAAATTATCTTTGTTTTCCTTTGCGGGCTTTGCGCCTTTGCGTGAAATAATGTACTGCTCAATAATTGATTTTTACCATAAAATGCAAAAAATTTACACTTAAGAAACTAAAACGTGATGAATTCGACTTTTTACGAATTCATCTTGGAGGTGTAATTTTTGATGAAATAATCCAACCGAGAAATCTGGTAGGGCCTCATTTCCCTAAATTGCACACTTCGTTGTCTCATTACTATTGAACTAAACGGAAACTCACTTTCCGCCTTATAATCTGCCGCGGTTTTGAACATTACTTTCTTCAAATGAAAGCCTTTTTGGGCAAACAATATGTCTAGTTCAGATGATTTGCCGGCTTCAATTTCGCTGTCAATATAACAGAAAGCAAGTCCGCCTTTGCTAATATTTACGATCTGGCCCATTTTGAGAGGTTTAGCCTTAAGCACAGCAAGCGCAATTTCACCCATGCTCATATCTTCAATTTGGCCTAAGTTGGCAGGTGCTGACATGATAATGGCAAATCCACCTTCTTTGACCCTAAACCGATTATGTTTTCTTCTTTCGATAAAATCTTTTCTGTTTTTCATGGTTGATGATCTCGTAAAAAGTCACGAATTCAACACCGAGTATTAATATAATCATTCTATGTGCTTCATCAGGCCGAAGCCCAAGACTTTTCTTCATATTTTTTTCCATCAAGAATGTCCTCTGCCTGTTGGATATTTTCTGCATTTTCGAGCGGAAAATCGGTTTGAAAACCTATTAGGCTCCGACGCAGGAAACCTGAGCTGTTATTGCTTTTTTTAACATTAACTATTTTACTGGCACCATACGAATAAACCAGATCGGCGGTGTTAAACAACAGGTCTCTGTCACTCTGGCGCAATAGCCCTTTTCTATTTAATACTGTCAGGCAGGTAAAACCGGAAACCAAATACTTGCAGGCGTTTTCGATTTGGTTGACGTACGCAGTAAGATCGGAATAATTACAATCTCTCAGGGTGATATAAAGCCTGTTCTTTATGGGATTGATTTGAACATCGTGCATGCAGCCTCCTTTTTAGGTTTATACCTCACCCTTCAAAAGATCATCAATATTTTGAAGCAGTGTTTTTCTCTCCACAGGCTTTAGCAGATAACCGTCAGCACCTGCCTCCAAGATTCGATCTTTATTCTCTTTAGTATCATAACCCGTTAAGGCTAATATTTTTATATGAGAGGTATTTGGATTTTCTTTGATTTGCTTGCAGACCTCAAAACCGTCCATTCCGGGCATATACAGATCCAGCACCATAAGATCCGGTTTAAACTGTACGGTCTTGACTCCGGCCTCAAATCCATCTGAAGCCACTTCTGTTCGAAATCCATTGGTCGACAACATTCTGACAAGCAGCCTCTGAATACCTAAGTCATCATCAACAATCAGAATCTTTTTTTCTTTAAGAAATTCGGCCTGCGGGAGGTGTCCCATCTTTCCACTGATAAATAATTCCAGATCCTCTTTACGAATTCTATATTGACCGCCAGGAGTGAGAAATGCTTTCAGCTTTCCAGACCTGACCCATCTCCAGAGGGTAACCCTGCTGATGGAGCAATACTTTGCCGCCTTGGGAATAGAGAAAAAATTATCATTTTCTGGCATAAAGTCCCCTTAATAGACAAATTGAAGCTTCCCGCCGTCCTGCCATGGTGGGACGGGGAATGTGCTCGCTGTTGCAGCTCAACCTAAACGAATGAAACACATGAAACATATGAAACATAAAATAAACGGCATAATATGTCAACAGAAAATTAGGTAAGTTTTATGCTTTTTGTCGCGCTTTTTTTTATAATAACATACTACGCCTTTATGGATAAGATACTGGATGCTCGTTGCGGGTTGCAGGTTGCAGGTTACGGGTTGCAGGTTACGGGTTACGGGTTGCGGGTTGCGGGTTGCAGGTTGCGGGTTGCGGGTTGCGGGTTACAGGTTACGAGTTTCGGGTTGCGAGTTGCGAGTTGCAGGTTGCTCGTTTCTGGATACTGACCCCTGATCACTGCTTACTGTTCACTGACCCCTGCCCTCCGAACAGACTGAACATCGAACATCGAACATCGAACATCGAATAATGATGTCGCTCCGCTCCTCAAATCATTTTATAACCGAAAAAAGATCATACATAACCTTTTTCGTTAAATAATCTTCAATGTTCATCTTTCATTATTTACCTTTTCTTTCATTCACCATTCGATGTTGAACGTTTGATGTTCGATGTTCATCTTTTTCAGCCCTCCGACCCCTGACCCCTGATTAAGGGGGATAGCCGGTTATCTCTCGAATACGTTCGTATAAAGGTTTGAGGCGTTTGTACATTTTTTTGTATACATCATTATAAAGGGCGTCATAAAGTTTATGATTCTCCATGTTGGGCTCAAACACTTGGCCCACACGGGTCATGCCTTTAACCGCTGATTTAAAATCGCCGTAAAAACCGAGGCCTATGGCGGCATCGATAGCAGCCCCGAGCCCTGATGTTTCATATAGGTGCGGTCTGGCCGTGGGCAGGCCGAATAGATCTGCCGTAATCTGCATGGCGTTTTTACTTTGGCTGCCGCCGCCCGACACGCGCAGACTGGTGATTGGCGTACGGCTGCGCTTTTCTATGCGCTCTTTGCCTTCCCTTAAGGCGTAAGCCACCCCTTCCAGGATTGAACGGTAAAGATGAGCCCGGGTATGGACATCTCCGAATCCTATAATCGCACCTTTGGCTTCCGGCCCCGGCAGTTTTAAGCCCGGAGTCCAATACGGCTGGAGTATCAATCCCATGGAGCATGGCGGGATATCTTCAACAAGTTTTTCGAAAAGCTCTTCAGCCTCCAGGCCCTGCTTGGCGGCTTTCAGCTGTTCCGGATGGCCAAACTCCTCCTTGAACCAGTTGACCATCCAGTATCCGCGAAAGACCTGCACCTCAATCGTATAATACTTCGGAACTGCGGATGGGTAAGGAGGGATCAACGGTATGGGCTCGACATACTTTTTATGGGTTACATTTATTGTAGCTGTAGTGCCGTAGCTGAGACAGCCGACGGAAGGTTCCAGGCTGCCCGATCCGATGACTTCACAGGCCTTGTCCGCCGCCGCAGCTATCAGAGGTAAACCTTGCGGGATGCCGGTCTCTCTCGCAGCAATGGGGGTGATACTCCCCAACATCTCACCGGGCCGTATAAGCTCGGGCAGTATGGCCCGCTCGATGGGCAGGCATTGCCACTTCCAATCCCAATCCGGCGCCCAGCGCAAATTTTTGTAGTCAAAAGGAATGTAGCCGACCTGACAGCCGATGGAGTCGACAAATTCCCCTGTAAGCCTATGGGTCAGGTAACCTGAAAGCAGCAGATATTTATGCGTATTCTCCCACAAGTCCGGTTGATATGTACGAATCCAATTCGCTTCCGCTTCCGCCTGAAAATAGGCGATTGTACCACTCAAACGGGCCAGTTTGAAAAAAAGCCCCCAGAGGCCGCCCAGCGGAAGCAGACCGTTCGTTTTACGCTGATCCAGCCACAGCATAGCCGGCCGCAGCGGTCTGCCGTCTTGATCGACATTTATGACCGTGCCTCTCTGGGTGGTAAGGGCTACACCGGCGATGCGCTCTTTGTCCACCAGCCCCAGTTGCCAGAGCTGCTGGCAAGCTTTACACAGCGCTTGCCAAAAAACTTCCGGATCCTGTTCAGCCCAACCCGGCTGTTCTGAAAAATAAGGATCAAACACCACCTGCTGCCTGGCCGCAAGATTTCCTTCGAGGTCAAAGACCAAGGCCTTAAGGCTTTGAGTCCCGTTATCGATGGCCAGTATAAGATCTTTGTTTTTCATTTTCAGGTAGATAATAATTTGCGGATATAAAAAGTTAAAAATGCCCGAAACTCTACAATAGAAGGCGGTTCTCGCCTATAAAGCTCCTCGGTAAGCTTTGCCGGAAGTGCATGGGCACGCTTTAGTTGGTGAAAATACATCTTAATCTCTTGTTTCCATTGCTTTCTACTCCAAGGCAGAACAGGCTTGCAAAGCTTTTTGATGCGTCTAAAATACGCTTTTCCTCCGCGAGGTGTCAACAATCCGATGCGCACGCGCCTTAAAAGCAGATCGGAAAGGTGGCGCACCTGTTCATGTTTGGCTGCAAAAGGCAGTTCCGCCCAGAGTGTGTGCGTACCTGGAATAACGGTTAGATCTTCAGGGGCAGACGCTCGTACCAGTTCATCGGCATTTTGACCGTATCTTCCGAACAGATTTTGCCACATATCCTGGGAAAGACCATAGGACTCTTGCGGTGCCCGGGGAACCGGCAAAAAAACGGGATCATTGGGATCCGGGAATGTTACCGGCGGAAAAAAGGGCTTGGCCGCTTTGAGGGCATCCAAGGCCAGTTTGCGGAAAGTCGTAAGCTTTCCTCCGGTTATGGTCACAAGT
>SDBU01005866.1_pt1 | contig 14577 bp, 11 predicted proteins | sample 2277071 | NCBI WGS metagenome assembly SDBU01 (sample SAMN10397929, study PRJNA504765) | marine sediment metagenome | isolation source: marine sediment core GS08_GC12, 126 cmbsf | place: Arctic Ocean: Gakkel Ridge, Loki's castle | collected 2008
AACTACGGAAGTCCCAATCCCAGAAAGAAGGTTGACCCTGTCTCAAGGTGACATTTCTACTTTGTGAATTAAGGGACATTTCTACTTTGGGTTGACAGCGCGCGGGAACAGCGCGCGGGAACATCCTGTCCCCCGCACTTTAAACCATCTTACCGATCACCGCATTTGCGTCCCTGTTGTCTGGTTGTACAATGCCCCAAACCATATTTGAACGGGGTGAGTCAAGATGGATACACTAATACAACGCATTATCGCAGATGGGCAGAACCTCGGCGGAGGCATTCTGAAGGTCGACGGTTTCATCAACCATCAGGTTGACCCGGCGCTTATGGAGGCGTGCGGGCTGGAGCTGGCAAAACTCTTTAAACATGTGGGGGCAACCAAAGTCCTCACAGCAGAGATTTCCGGAATCGCCCCCGCCCTAACCACTGCGCATCATCTTGGCCTTCCTGTCGTCTACGCTCGCAAGAGCAAACCGATCACGATGCCAGACCAGGTCTTCCTGACCCTCACGCCATCGCATACCAAAGGCCGGACGGTCGAGTTGATCGTCTCTCCGGAATATCTCAGCGGCGGGGAGCAAGTCCTGATCATCGACGACTTCCTGGCGTCAGGCCAGACGATCATGGGCTTGGTCCGTCTCGCCCATGCTGCTGGCGCTGAAATCGTAGGAATCGGGGCGCTGATCGAGAAGCGCTTTGAGGGCGGACGCGATATCCTCTCCCACCTGAACGTCCCCATTAAAGCCCTTGCTGTTATTGTTGATATGAGTGACGGCAAGATTGTGTTCGAAGACTAACAACATAATGGACACGATCGCGGTTCTGGATTTCGGATCACAGTACGCCCAACTGATCGCCCGGCGAGTCCGTGAATCCCATGTATATTGCGAACTCTACCCACACAATACACCGGAACAAGAAGTCCTCGCTCACAATCCTCTCGGCTTCATCCTCTCGGGAGGACCATCCTCAGTATATGAACCTGATGCGCCTCAGATCCCCGCTTATGTCCTCGAGAGCGGTCTCCCCATCCTTGGGATTTGCTATGGGATGCAGGCGCTAACGCTTACCCTGGGAGGAAAGGTCGCCTCTGCTGCCCAAAGAGAATATGGTCCGGCCGAGATCGAAACCACACGGGAGAACCCCCTTCTAAGAACGGGTTTTCAGCAGGTCTGGATGTCTCACGAAGACCGAATCGAAAGCCCGCCGCCCGGCTTCGACATCTTCGCCCGTTCAGAGAACTCGCCAATTGCCGCAATGGGCGACAGCAGCAGTCATCGTTACGGCATCCAATTCCATCCCGAAGTACAGCACACGCCTGAAGGTCACGAAATCCTGCGCACTTTTGTTGTGGACATTTGCCGAGCTAAACCCGAGTGGATGCCGGCATCCATCGCAGAAAATGCGATTCGCCAGATTCATCAGCTGATCGGGGATGGAAAAGCTATCGCCGGTGTCAGTGGAGGCGTGGACTCCTATGTCGCCGCCGCGTTGGTTCATCGGGCGATTGGCAACCGCCTGCAATGTATATTCGTCAATAACGGCCTGATGCGTCACGGTGAACCTGAACAAGTGACAAAGGCATTTGTTGACGTCCTCGGCGCTAAGTTAACATCCATCGATGCCATCGAAACCTTCCTCGATGCGCTCGATTCTGTAACCGACCCAGAAGAAAAGCGCCGGAAAATCGGCGAGAAATTCATCCGTGTCTTCGAGGAAGAGGCTCGAAAATTCGGCGATGCTGATTTCTTGGTCCAGGGGACAATTTACCCCGATGTGGTTGAATCAAGCGGCCCTGATCGCCGGGTAGCTGAACGAATTAAAACGCATCATAACGTGGGTGGGCTGCCCGAGGATCTCTCCCTTGAGCTGGTCGAACCGCTTCGTTATCTATTTAAAGATGAGGTGCGCGCCGTCGGGTTAGAGATCGGACTCCCCGAGAACGTCATCTACCGCCAGCCATTCCCAGGTCCAGGTCTCGCTGTGCGCTGCCTCGGGCGAGTCACCATGGAGCGCTTAGACTGGATTCGCCAGGCCGACCGCATCGTCATGGAAGAACTGAATGCGGCGAACTTAATGGTGGGCCCCCTCACAGATTCCAAAAATCCCCCTGCTGGTAGCGGTCGTATTGCTCAAGCTTTCGCCGTGCTATTGCCAGTGCGCTCTGTTGGCGTCATGGGTGATCAACGCACCTATGCTGAAACGGTCGCCGTTCGCGCGGTGACAACGGATGACTTCATGACTGCTGACTGGGCCCGCATTCCGACTCCCGTTCTCGCCCAGATCAGCACACGCATCGTCAACGAAGTTGATGGGGTCAACCGGGTGGTCTACGACATCAGCAGCAAGCCGCCGGCAACGATCGAATGGGAATGAGCTGCGATGGTTCAATCCCATCAACAAATGGCGCTTCATTGAAACACTAAACTCATTAAATGAAACTGCCAAATGTTCCTAAGAGGCGGCCCTTCGAAACCTTGAGCCATATCCGATCATTGTCAGGGGGTGTGCTCCACGCTGCTCTCTGAGTTCTTTGCGAGGGCAGACTGCTGCACCCACGTCCCCCCGGGGGGACAACAGGGGGGAGAAGAACAGAAATACTGATTCATCACCTTCGCACTAGTCGATCCATTCGTTCATACGCGCAAACCTCAAAGCGCAGGCTGCGCCCGAGACCGGAAGCAGAGCTTCCGCACTCCACATAAAACCAGCCCCCTATCGCCAGTGTGTTGAGAAACATATGTCAGTACGTTTTTTTATCAAAGTCAATTGAAAATCGAGCGCACATTTCGCAACGCCCGAACGTTAATCATTAATCTAAAAGGCTGCCCTTGGGGGGCAGCCCCTTGCTACATGCTTGATGTGCCTCGGTCAAAGACCAACTGCAACGTGCGCACGTTTATTCTGTGAAGGTGCTGTACAAATCAATACAGCAGTGGCTTCAGCCGAACATGATTGTTGGCGACTCAATTCAGCCGTAGATTCTCAAAGCATGGATAAGCAGCGAAACCTCAACTGCCAGGACTGCTATGAAACCAGCACAGAGAATGGCACGGATCAACCGCTCAGCCAGATTCGTCTTCCATTGGGCGATTCCTGAAAGGTTGCCAGTATCTAGAAACCGCAAGTCATTCAGTCTGAGAGATGACATGTCCGCATAACCTCACCGGTCCGATCTATGATCATCATACAATCGGAAGCGCTGGTTGCAGGTCATCTGTAAACCAATTGAAAAGCCCCCAAATATCCAAAAATCACCGCCGTGCTACAATGGCCGCATGTTCACCCCTGCATCCAAGCGCGGTTTGATCCTCCTGCTGCTAACCCTGCTCACCGCAGGTCTTATCCCATCCGCAATGGCGCAAACAGATATAAGCCTGCGCCTCTCTGAGCCCAACATTGAGTCCTTCCCGCGCGTCTCACTCTTCGCCCAAGTGGCAGATGATAGAGGACACAGGCTCCTCGGCTTAACGTCCGCTAATTTCCGCGTCCTCGAAGAGAATGCGGAGGTGAGCGACGTCGAGGTCGGAGAAATTACAGTTGGAAGCAGGATCGTATTCGCCCTGAACACAAACTTTGGACTTCGCATCCGAGACACCCTGGGACACTCACGTTTTGACCGCGCCCAACAAGCATTGTTGGATTGGTGGAGGCGCCCCGAATTCAATCGGGTAGGTGTTGATGACCTGAGTCTGATCGCGGTCGATGGCACGCTTCAAAGCCATAGCAGTGCAGCTGTCGACCTCGCAACCGCGTTAGATCATCACCAACCAACCTTCTCCGACGAGGAGACCGGCTACGAGCTTCTATTCCAGGCACTCGATTTCACCGCCGACAGACCGCCGAACGCCGGAATGCCGAATTACCTGGTTTTTTTCACCGCATTGTTAAAGCCACCCCACGACATTCCCGTAACGAATATCATCACACGCGCTAACAGCAACGAGACGGCGATATTCCCAGTATTATTGGGGGAAGAAGATGTTCTGGAGCAGCCCGAGGTGGAGATCCTGATCCAGATCGCCGAGGAAACAGGCGGCCAACTCATCCTGCTTAACACTGATGAAGGACTCGATCGCTTGATCGATTTGATCATCAGCCAACGGACTCGGTACTCTCTCAACTACACCTCTCAAATCATTGATTCCGGGCCTCATGAAGTTAGAGTTCAGCTTAACATCGACGACACCGAGGCAGCCTCAGCCATCAGGAATTTCGTCCTTGAGATTCAACCTCCAGAAATCACTTTGCTCCAACCACCAGGAGAGATCTTTCGCAGCTCCGATGATCCATCCACGCCGCTCGATGAAATTCAGCCTACATCCATCGAGCTGGAATTCGTAAAGACATTCCCGGATGGATTCTCGCGCGAACTCACACTGAGCCAGCTGCTCGTGGACGGCGTCGTTGTATATCAAAACGAAACACCTCCTTACGAACGTCTGGTCTGGGACCTTCGACCCTTGCTCCAATCGGAGGAACACACAATACAGGTTTTCGTCGTAGATTCCTTCGGACAAGAGAGCGCATCAGACATCCATAGAGTCCAACTGGAAGTTGAATTGCCGCGGCGCGGTCTCGTGGCCATTCGGCCTGCATTGGGCTCGCTTCTCCTGGCCCTCGGAGTCCTGCTCGTCGGCACCATCATGGCAGCCATCCTGCTTACGTACGGCCGGCGGCCAGCAAAGACGACTGAAGCCGAGTCCCAAGGGGCTTTGGTTACATCACATCGGAGAACTGCATTACGGCGCGAGCTCCCTGATGAGCCCGCAGAGGCCTTCCTTCACCCAATGGGACCTTACACATCAACCGGTGAGAGCATCCCCTTGATTGGAACGGACATTTTCATCGGCAGTGATCCATCGCTCACTGCTGTTCCCCTGGAAGATCCTTCCGTCGAAAGGATGCACGCCCGCCTCATCCGCCAGGTTGACGGCGGCTATTTGCTCAAAGACCAGGGGTCCATCGCCGGCACCTGGGTGAACTTCGAAGAAATACCGAAAGAAGGACTGCTATTAACCGACGGCGATCGCGTTCACTTTGGACGCGCTTTCTTCCAATTCGTCCGGCCAAACTCCTCCCATCGTCGTATAATCCACGTTTGTAAACTTGAATCCAAGGGTGAAGCCCCATTAGAACCAGAGGGAAATAATTCTCGTGATCGTTGACCAACAATCTCACATGGCGTATGCAGCCCGCACCCACCTGGGGAAGAAAAGGAGCGTCAACGAGGATCGCTACCTCGTGAGAGCCTACCGTATTGAAGAGAACGGAGCGCCGGTGCTGTTGGCGATCGTCGCCGACGGAATCGGTGGCCACCAGGCAGGTGATACCGCCGCGCAGTTAACAGTGGAAACCATCACCCAGGGGGTTGCAACGTTCCGGAGCGGCGATCCGCTCCCATACCTCCAATCGGCAATCATTGAGGCTGGCCGCGTGGTCTCAACCAGTGCAGCCGAGTCCTCGGATCTCGCTGGGATGGGAGCAACAGCGGCAGTTGCCCTTATCGTTGGACCGCGCCTCTATACTGTCACTGTCGGGGACAGCCGCATTTATCTGCTGCGGCAGGGACGATTACGCCAGATCTCGATCGATCACACCTGGGTGCAAGAGGCGATCGACTACGACATTATCTCGCCCGAAGACGCAAAGGACCACCCACAAGCCCATGTCATCAGACGGCACATCGGAGGCAAGCAGCTTCCCGAGCCGGATATTCGCATGCCGTTGGAGGATGGCGAGAACGACAGCCGTGCTATCTCGAACCAAGGGATGCACCTCAAGCGAGGAGACCGCTTATTGCTCTGTTCAGACGGTCTCACCGATATGGTTACCGATCTAGAGATTTATCAAGCTCTCAAGGAAAAACCCGTGGAGGAAGCAGCCGAATCCCTGCTTAATCTTGCGCTAGAGCACGGCGGCCTCGACAACATCACATTGATCGCCCTCGCAGCACCGAAGGGGAAACGTCAAGAGACACCTCGCTCAAAATTCGGATGCCTGTTTGCCTCCGCGATCAGCAGTTTGATTTTGATCCTCGTCACCGCGCTGGCGCTCGCCGTTGTCTGGTGGTTTGGCTTCTGGCCATGGTCTCCGTAGAAAACCTTCTGCGCAGTTTGTCGACTCAGACCTAACAATCTAAGCTCTCCCCGAGCGCTCAACCCAGGCGACCCCCAAAAGGATGAGTCCGCCCCCGAGTAGACTCATACTTGTAACAATCTCACCAAGAAGGACAACTGCAATAACCAGCGTGATTAGCGGCTCGAGGTATTGCAACGCGGCAATAGTCGTCGTCTGACTTCCAGAAAGCGCAAAGAAATAGAGCGCATACGCGAAACCCGTGCTAGCCACGCCCAGGAAGATCAACGCCCACCATACACCGGGTTGGAACATAAACACTTCCGTCCAGTCTCCATTGATCAGCGATAAACTAAGACTGGAAAGCCAGCCCCAGGTCATTGTGTACACCGCAACCTGAAGGGGTGAGCATCTCTGTGCGATGGCCTTTCCGGCGATGGAAAACGCAGCCCATGCGACCGCCGAACCCAAGAGCAATGCCGAACCAATCCAATCCGCTCGGCCAATCTCCTGCCCATCATTCCTCACAGCAACAAGCAGCGCCCCCAACAGTGCTAGAACAAGGCCCGCCACCTGACGAGGAGCAATTCGCTCTTGGAGAAAGAAACCCGCAAGGATCACCATAAATGCCGGGGCGAGTGCGGCCAGCCAAGAAGCGGTGGTAGCACCGGCGCTGAGCATTCCCTCCGCCTGCAACCACTGATGTCCCGTGACACCGATCACCCCCAGCGGGATCATGAGGGCGTGATCCTTCAAGGATAGACCTCCGAGTTCACCACGCATCCAGGCGATCGGAACCAAGACACATAATCCGATTCCCAATCGAATGACAATGAGCGTGATCGGTTGAGATTGCTTAAGTGCGATTTTGATGGCGATGAAGGACGCCCCCCAGAAGATCACCGCCAGCAGACCGGCCAGGATTGCGAGGGTTCGTCTCTGCATTTGTGTCCCGTTCTCTCTACACAGGGTTTATCGCTCGATTGCCAGACGGACGATATGGCGGTCGACGCCTCCGAGGCGGTACTTATAACTCTCATCGCCGCGCAGGAAATCGACCTCGGTTCGGCCATGGTCAATCGCCCAACGAATAAGATGGGCCATTAAAACCCAGCCCGGGGAGAGTTCATAATGCGTGGGATCGAAGCCGGAGTTGTAAATCCAGAGCTTATCCTCATAATCGAAGTTCAGGTAGCCAAATGCGGGTTTCCCTCCGACCTCAAGAAAAGCTAGTTGAAGCCAACCTCGCTCATGCGCGGTCAGGGCAAGGCGCCGGAAGAATTCCAGCATTCTATCCGTCAGAAACGCCCGTTTCTCCGAGTCGTTCTGCATGAGCTTGAGAAAGAGATCGATCTCGGGTTCGATGGGTGCATCTCGATCGACAATTCGCCAACTGACGCGCGCCGGATATTCTTCCGCCCGCCTGAGTTTGCGTTTGACTTCCTTGCGCTTTTTGCTGTTGAGCGCCTGGAGATATGCATCCCAGCTATCCCCAAGTGCCACGAAAGGCACCGGTGAGATCCGCTCCTTTTCCACTTGCCACCCGCGTTTCTCTGCCGAGCGCTGCAGCGCCTGCACTGTAGGTGATCCCTCGGGCAGGTTATAAAGATCGAGAACCTCCCAACCATCTGGCCCTTCAACATCTAAGGATCCCAGCAGCGCGTCAACGAACTCCTCCGTGGCTGATTCGGAAACGATAAAGTCCAGATAATCAGAAACTTCCACACTTCCAACGTTGCGGATCGAAGGACGACCATCTCGATCTTTACTAAAAAATAACGGGGCTATACCTACAATCTCCCCATCATCCCTCTTTCCCACACCGAGCCAAAGTTCTCCCTCTTCCCACTCACCGCCTCCCATCGTCGACCACCAGGTGCTCAGATAATCTGGCTTCTGGAATGGCGTATTCATAGCGGAGCGGCTAAGAAGCGCTTCCCAAATATCAGATAGCTCAGAGAAGGATTGATCTGAGTGAAAGAACTGTATGTTCATCATGGGATTATCTTTGCGGAACGGCTAGGATTGTACCAGCCGCGGCAATATTCTTGCATCTATGATTGCACCGTCGAACCCGTTTCGGTACAATAAATGCTATGGCTCAAATGTTCGAAGCAGATATCGCGCTAATTCATATAGCTGGCGGCGGCGCTCGCCTGACTTCCCCACCAGGGACACTCGCGTTAACCGCACCGCGACGGACTGCCCGCGGGCGCAGAGATGATTTTCTCCTGCTAAATCTCTCGCTGCAATCCTCCCGGTCCGTTTCGCCTGGATATCTTGACCATCTTGTACGCATGGCTGCTGACGCGTATTACGGAACGCCAGGTTCTGTAACATCCGCTCTGCGCGAGGCGGCGGCGTTGGTAAACGATCAATTAGTAGACGCTAATCAGGATGAGTCTGAACCTACCAATTATCAAGGTAACTTGATGAGCGCAGTCCTGCGCGGCAAAGATCTCTATTTTGGTCAGAGCGGGATAGGGCAGGTTATCCTTGTGCGCCCAGGCTCGGTTAACCGGCTAAGTTCTGAGGAAGCTTCGAAACGGCCTCTTGGAATCAGTCTAGCACCTCACATCCGCTTTTATCACTTCGAATCACAGCCGAACGACCTTCTCATTCTGACGACCGCGCCAAGTGATCTGTGGTCCGATGCAACCCTCTCTGGCCTGGCAACACTCGACCTCGAGCAAGCGATAGATCGCCTCGTCGCCGCCAGCAGCTACGACTTAACCGGACTCCTGGCGCGCATCGTGCCGCCCGGCAGAGCCGGCCTCCAACCTTCCTTCCTGTCCGCGTCGCCCTCCGGTGAAACTTCACCGCAAGCGGAAAGATCAGCACAGGAACGATTCGGGGCTGTCACACGAAGCGCACGCCGATTCCCATTGAGCAGCTACATCGCCCCGCTTACCCGCGGCTTGAAATCCTTGACTGCTCGAACCCTGACGTTCTTTTCACAGATCCTTAATCGCTTAGCCCCAGGCTTCTCTGAACCCCTCCATCCCGATGCGTTATCCCGCCAAATGCTTGTCGGCACCGCCATCGCCATCCCATTAATTATTGTGACCATTGCCTCGCTGGTCTACGTTAGAAAGGGCCGTGCTGAAGAATTCCAGTCGTATTTTAATCGTGCACGGACATCCGTAATGACCGCACAGACCCTCCAGCTTGATGAGACTTCACGCGGCGAGTGGGAGAACGCGGCTAAGATGCTCAGCCTGGCGGAGACCTACGGCACAAGCTCGGAAGCGCAGACGCTACGTGAGCAAGTCCAATTGGCGCTTGATACCATCAACCTGGTATCGAGACTCGATTTCCGCCCACTCGTCAGCGGCGGGTTCGGCTCCGACGCCAAGATCACCGGGCTAGCCGCCTCTGCAACGGACCTATACGTTCTCGATGGCAAACATGAAATCATCCGACATGCATGGGGTGCACCAGAACGAGGGTATGAGATTGATACGGCTTTTGAATGCCTGGGCACTGCGACAATATCGCAGGAACTGACCGCCCCCATTGACTTCGTTCTGCAGCCTGCTCCCGGCGCGTTAGGCATGGAAGGCGTGGTGGCGATTGATGAGGACGGAACGCTGCTTTACTGCGCCCCCGACCGCCAGCCCGCGATCGCACAACTCACTCCGCCCGACATCGGCTGGGGCCGCATTCAGGCCATTGATGTTTACGGAGACAGCCTATATGTGCTCGACCCTGTGATGAACGCGGTGTGGATCTATGAAGCCGCTGGCGGTTTTTTTAGCGGTGTTCCTGAAATGTTCTTCGTTGAAGATGTGCGCGAGCTTAAAGGGGCCATAGACCTGGCCATGGCCCATGACGAACTAGTTGTCCTCTATGCGGATGGCCGGCTGGACCGCTGTCGCCGCTCCCTCACCGGATCAGTGGAGGATGGCGGCAGGATACGTGTCGAATGTGATCCGCAACCCTATTTCCAAGACGAGCGGCCGGGGAGGGCGCCGACTGCGCAGATTCCGGGTGCGGTTCCCGTTGAGCTAGACTATTCCCCTCCGCCCGAACCTTCCCTATACTTCCTCGATCTACTCAGCAATAGCGTGTTCCATTACAGTTTGCGTCTTGTATACCAGGGGCAATTCATGCCAAAGGAGCCTTTTGAAGAGGAGATCTCCGCCATGACCCTCGGACCTCCCAACGATCTATATCTCGCCGTCGGATCACAGGTATATCAAACACGGTTGCATTAAGATCGACTTCTTTGACAAGCTCATTGCCAGAGACTAAAATCATTTTCACGAAAGCGTATTGGAGGCAGTTTAGTGAGTCGTTGGCCGGGTAAGTACGTCATCGGTCTAACCGGGAATATCGCAACAGGCAAAAGCGTCGTACGCAAGATGCTCGAGCACCTTGGCGGCTATGGTATCGACGCCGACGCTCTCGCACATCGCGCCATAGCAAAGGGCGCTCCTGGTTACCCCCTGGTTCTTAGAGCTTTCGGGGAATGGGTCCTCGACGAAGAGGGACAGATCGACCGCCAAAAATTAGCGAAGATTGCATTCTCCGATCCGATGGCGCTGGAACGGTTGGAAGTGATTGTTCATCCCCTCGTCGCTCACGCGGTCGACCTGCTCATCCGCCGGGCGAAGCAAAGCATCGTTGTAATTGAAGCGATCAAGCTTCTCGAATCAGATCTTGCGGCTGGCTGCGATACGATCTGGGTCGTTGATGCGCCGGCTGAACTGCAAATCGCACGCTTGATGCATAAACGTAAGATGGCTGAGGCATCTGCAAGGCAGAGGATCGCTGCACAATCGCCACAGGCGCTCAAGCTTCGCGCCGCAAAAGTTATGATCCGCAATAACGGCTCTTTTGAAAATACCTGGGATCAGGTCCAAGAGGCATGGGAAAAACTACCCAAACCCGAAGAGCCATTACTGCCCGAGCCCCCTGTTGTAAGACCCGGTGACCTCATCGTCCGCCGCGGTCGACCACAGGACGCGGATGACATTGCCCGCTTCATCACCCACGTCACCCACGGTAAGAAACGCATGACGCGCCAGGACGTCATGGCCGCCTTCGGCGAGAAAGCCTTCCTATTGATTATTCGTGATGACAAGATTGCCGGCATCGCCGGCTGGCAGGTCGAGAACCTGATCACGCGTATCGATGAGCTATACTTCGTAACCGGCCTAGCCATTGATGAAGCCATCCCTGCATTGATGGATAAGGTTGAGACCGCTTCTATAGAACTTCAGAGTGAAGCTTCGCTGCTCTTCCTCCCGCCCTACCTCGCACAGCACGTTGGCGCCTGGCGAGCTGTCGGTTATCGACCACAAACGGTTCAGGGCCTTGGCATCCGTGCCTGGCAGGAAGCAGCTCTCGAGTCAATGCCGCGCGGCGCCTCGTTGTGGTTCAAGCAGCTTCGAGTGGATCGCGTCCTCAGACCTCTCTAACCTCTCCTCTCTCATCGTTGAAGCCAATTGAATATTTTGTATTATTAAATCTCCTCCAAATTTCATGGGCGACCGAGTGAGTTTGCGTTGCTTTCTCCGCCCGGAGCTGAACCTCCTGGGTCAGCACGACAGGATTCTACCAACCTTCAGTTCTTCGCCGTTTCCCGGCTCTCAAGCAAGGACATAATCTGGACTCCTTCTCTGTGTCATTGCGAGGAGCGGAGGGAGCGAAGCGACTGAAGTGACGAGTAATCCCTGAGACGACACAATATATCGTGCGTGAATCTACGGAAGGGAAGGAATCCCTTCGTTTCCATAGATGGAGCCAGCGAAAGCGAACTCCTGGGGATTTCTCGCTTCGCTCGAAATTACATTGGGAGGTGCAGAGCCTTTCTCGCCATGGTCAATGCGAAGAACGAATTGACGAAGCGATCTCCTCCTTTATATGTGGGAGGGGCGCTACTTCGACAGGCAACAACCTCCCGCAGGTTTCGAACCTGCGGGAGGTTTAACACACGCGTCTCAAAACGTAGGGCGAGCCTGTTGCTCGCCCTTCAGCAAACGTTAAATCAAGGTGATCTCAAATTCGGGCGCACACTTGGGTGCGCCCCTACAACCCCATGGATAAAAAAACGCCCACGTTTGTGGGCGCCATTCTTATTCACGCGGGGGTCACCACCAGATGCGGAAAGAGTCGCTCGTCCTCGTGAGCACTGTTCCTGATGAAACGTAGATGTCCAAATCAACCTGCGCCCCGGGCCTTTGCCCCTCAAATTCAATTTCAAGTTGGGTGATCCCATCCTCGTCGGTAGGCGGGAAAACGAGCGTGCGCGCTTCATCAGGGAAATTTGCAACGAGTGTCACTGCTGCAGAAGAGACCGGAAGGAGATTCTGATCACGGACAACTACATATACGAGCTGCGTATCTGAACTCCCGGTGATGGGTTTTGCCACAGAAGCATGTGGCTTGAGCTCAACCACCTCATACATCAAGGCATTGCTAGGGGCTTTTGGTCGCAGGAGGTCGTCGTCGTAATCCATCACCTCAAAGTGGACCCGCCCAAGGGGCGCCACCAAGACTTGCTGCCCAGGTAGATTTTCAGGGTACCAATCCAACCGGAATCCCTGGAAGTATTGAACCAAGCGATCATTTTCAACCGTGAACTCAGATACTGGGTAGCCAAAAAGCTCTGGCCCTCCATGCTCATGGTAGAAATCCAGGAACATGAAGCAGATGCTGTGGCCTGTAAGCGAGTAGAACTCACAGTCGGCGCTGGATCGGACGGAGAGTGGGTCGGCGACATCCAATGCCCGGTCGCCGACGAACAAAATTCCCAATTCCTTCAGGCGAACCTGCATGTCATCAGAGGCTGGATCTGGGAAAAGCTCCATCCGACCATTCTGGGTGTATTGGATCACCAATCCCGTCCAGTAATCCACGAAAGCATCCGTGATGGGGAAGCCGAGAATACCCAGACCGCCATGGCGGTCGAAGTACTCGACGAACTCGGCATCGAGTGTGTGCCCGGTCTCAGAGTAATAGCGACCAGACACGCTCTGGGCCATCACAGGGAGCCCGATGCCAAGCAGCAGGATTAATACAATACAATAGGGCAGGACGCGGCGAATCCTGATGGAGGAGCCCCTTTCTTGACTATACGAACTAAGAATAAGCTTAGATACTTCTCGCGTTTGGCGCAACAGGACCGGGGTACTATCTACTCCAAGTCTCCAGAACGCATGCGCAGGTAGGAATCGTAACGTTCCGGATCGATCTCTCCTTTTTCAAGGGCAGCACTCACAGCGCACTTCGGTTCATGGGTATGGGTGCAATCGCTGAATTCGCACTCGGATACCAGCACCCGGATCTCCGGAAAATAGGCGTCGAGCTCTTCTGGCTCGATGTCCCACAAGGCGAAAGCTTTCAAACCAGGAGTATCCGCCACATAGCCCCCTCCATCAAGTTTCAAGAGTTCAGGAACGACCGTCGTGTGCCGGCCTCTCCCGGTGGCAAGGCTGATCTCACTCGTGCGCAATCCCAATCCGGGTTGTATCTTATTAAGCAGGCTTGTTTTTCCCACGCCTGAGGGACCCGCCAGAACAGATAGCTTTCCATGCAGCGCTTTACAAACGGCGCGCACGCCCTTGCCAGTCTTGGCGGAGGTGTAAAGGACCGGGTAGCCGATCTTCGCATAAATGCCGAAGGCCTGCTTGGCAGTGCGCGGGACAACCAGGTCAATCTTATTGGCGCAGATCAAAGCCGGAATTTCTTCTCGTTCGGCAACGACGAGCAAGCGATCCAGCATTCGGAAGTTCGGGTCGGGGTCGGCGCACGCGAAGACGAAGACGGCTTGGTCCGGATTCGCGACTAGAACTTGTTCGATCCCTGAACGACCCGGTGACTGGCGGGAAAGCACGCGCACTCGCTCCTCCACAACTTCAATCGTCGCCAAGCCCTCCGGTTGTCTGAGAATCTGAACACGGTCGCCCAGCGCTGCGGCATCGCTCTCCATTCGTTCCTTCATGAGCCGGCCACGCAATTTCGAGGGGATGACCCCCTGCTCAGTTTCAACGTCGAAAATACCGGATTGGGCTTTAACAATCAGCCCGGGGAGCAGATCTGCGTCAGGCATTTATCATGGCGCCGGAGTTTCCTCGGCCTCTTCGTCCGGCTCCGGAGTCCTCTCAACCCAGATCCGAGACTCCCAGGGAAAAAGTGCGAGCGGCCGACCCTTGAAATACGTCTCGACGATTCGCCGAAAGATCGGTGCCGCCCAATCCGACCCTTCACCCTGATTCTCCAAGATAACCGCGATGGCGATATCGGGTTTGTCCTCTCTTCCCTCGTAGGTATAACCTGTGAACCAGGCATGCGGCTTGCCTTCCGTAGAGGCTGTGCCCGTTTTCCCGGCGACATTGAGGTTGAGGCCAAGGAACTTACGGTAAGCGGTTGCCCCGGATTTCTGAACTACGTTTGCCATCGCCTCTTGGATCGCCGCAATGTTTTCCGGGCTCACCGGAAGCTGCGCCGCTGGATCCGGCACGAACTCGTGCAGCACATCACCCTCGGCGTT
>SDBU01005867.1_pt1 | contig 14572 bp, 13 predicted proteins | sample 2277071 | NCBI WGS metagenome assembly SDBU01 (sample SAMN10397929, study PRJNA504765) | marine sediment metagenome | isolation source: marine sediment core GS08_GC12, 126 cmbsf | place: Arctic Ocean: Gakkel Ridge, Loki's castle | collected 2008
CTGCTAACCAGATCCAAATATGTGTGTCCAGTAGCATCATAGTAGTGCTTCCCAGTCATTTTGAGCTACAGGTTCTGTCGGCGCGATATACTCAATTATTTTACCACGCAAAGATAAAGAGGCTGATTTGCGATTTCTTTCTTCACGCGGCAGCACAATAACCTCAACTAGTTCACCTTCCCTAAACGGCAGAGCCTCAAGGTGTAATACGCCGTTCGCTGCAACCTTTTTCTCCATTCGGTAAGCTTCCATTGACTATTTCACACTCCATTTTTCTCGTTTTCTTGTTTTCATATCTTTTGCCGGCTTTCCGGTTTTAAAATTCCTGCCAAAATGAACGCGGCGGCTTCTTTATCAGGATTTGTCCTACCCCATGCCATCGTATCTGGTTGTTTAACACATGATGGACAGCCATCGGCACATTCGCATTCTGCGATAATTTTTTGAGCATACGTAATCATTTTTTCCAGCAATTCATATCCTTTAGAGGCAAATCCCAATCCGCCCGGATAAGCATCATAAAGGAAGACCGCTCTCTGTTCGTCGTCGAGTTCCTGGACCTTACCGCGAATGTTTTGTTTATCTGCCATGACATAATGCGGAAGCACCGATGCCAACACATTCTTCACGCCTTCCAATCCCTCATAATGTCTACGCGGATTGTTAGCTGTTAGTTGTGTGAGCAAACTCATCAGCGGGATTATCCACAGCGATATAGTTTCTAAATTTTGCTCGGGCAGGTCTAACTGCTCGCTACCCAGATTTTCCATTGTGTAAAAGCGTATACGCGCGAAGCCGACCGTCTTGCGTGTCACAGTGACTTTGCCCATATACGCTTTACAAGCGTGCCATTCCTGTGTTTTTTTCCGTTCTGTGACAACGATAGTTTCATGAAACCACGGCACGGTATAGTAATCCGCGTCAGTAGGTTCGACATACGCAATTTTTTGTTCAATGTCCAATTCGCGCACCAGATAGGTTTCGCCTCCGTGCATGTAGATGGCGTTGGGATAAACCATCGCCAGACCGTTGACCGTATCCACGCTGCCCAGTACTAAATTGCCCCTGGATATATCCATTATAGTGTAAGTGTCATTCGAGATAACGCGTAAATCGGATTCTGAGGCGGGATATGCTGTGCTCGACCAATGCCATTTGTCGCCGATGTGCGTCAATTCGCCGAACTTGGAGAGCGCATCCAGAAACGGTAGTGTTAAATTACCAAATATGTTTGAATCCTCTTCACCCAACGGCAATTCATGCGCGGCACAACGCAGATGATTTACCAAAACGTATATATTTTCGGGGTCGATGATGGCATTCTCTGGGGATTGTCCAAACAGGTATTCAGGATGTCGCATGAGATATTGTTCGACGGGTTCATTGTACGCGATGAATATGGTTAAAGAATCTTCCGATTTACGTCCAGCGCGCCCGGCTTGCTGCCACAAACTGGCGATAGTACCCGGAAAACCGACAATCAAACAAGCATCCAGCGCGCCAACATCAATACCCAATTCCAATGCGGTTGTGCTGGTGACACCTAAAAGTTGACCGGAAAATAATAATCGCTCGATTTCGCGTCGGTCTTCGGACAGATATCCTCCTCGGTATGCGCGGATAGCATCCATAAGTTCAGGCGCTTCTTCGCTCAATAAATCTCGGACATACCGATAAATCAACTCGGCAATAACCCGGGCACGGGTAAATGTGATGGTCTGAATATTCTGTTTTATCAATTGAGCCATCAGATATTGAGCTTCAGTCGTCGGACTGCGCCGGGAGCTTTTTTCTTCATCAATATACGGTGGATTCCACAGTAAAAAATATTTTGCGCCGTGGGGCGAGCCGTCGTTGTTTATCAGTTCCATTCGCTGACCGGTCAGTTTCTCTGCAAGCTCCCGTGGATTTGCTATGGTAGCGGAACAGCAAATAAATTGCGGCATTGCGCCATAATATTGGCAAATCCGCGTCAAACGACGCATCACATTTGCCACGTTCGAGCCGAATATACCGCGGTAGGTGTGCATCTCATCAAGCAGGATAAAACGTAAATTCCCAAAAAAACGACGCCATAGCGAATGGTGAGGCAATATTCCCAAATGCAGCATATCGGGATTGGTAATAAGCAGATTCACCTGTTCGCGCACAGACCGGCGACGATATTGAGGAGTATCACCATCATAAGTATCCGCATTCATGGCGATATTGATATACGGACTTAGCTCCGCGAAAGCGCGGACAGCGCGGAGTTGGTCTTGTGCCAGAGCTTTGGTGGGAAAAAGGTACAAGGCGGTCGCGTACGGTTCCTCCAGAAATGTCTCTAGTACAGGAAGCGTATAACACAGTGTTTTGCCGCTCGCGGTACCCGTCTCAATAACAACATGCTTACCATCTCTGATGGCTTCAATCGCGCTGACCTGATGGGAATATAATTGTGAAATGCCGAGTTGTATTAAGACGTCTTGGAGTAGTTCATCTAAGGGTTCTTGTAATTCACTATACCGCGCTTCTCGCTTCCGAATATTTTCGATATGAACAATTTGCTGGCTGTACGTCTCTGAATTTTGGATTGTATCTAAAAAGGTTGTAACGTCCATTTGTTGGTAATTTGGTAATTACCCCTTTACTAGAATTTGGCAAATACACGCACGAACGTTTCCATAAAATTCTGGTCATTGATGGGGTCCTTGGCACGCTGGTCGATGTAACGCATACCGATGTGTAGGAACAGGTCTTTTTCGTAAGCCACAAAATTTTTCTCTAATTCCCCTAACACCGCATAGCGCGTAGAATCTAACTTATCTTCCTTCATATTGTTGAATAGCAGTAACTGTAAGCCACCGGTAATTTTTATTGTCTTAGTGAACTGATACACTGTTTTAAGGATAAGCGCATGCGCTTGGTCACGGACGTGAGTTTGTTGCACATCTCGCAAGCGTATGTTCTGTTCTTTTTCTTCGCCATACTCTTCATCCCCTTCATCCTCCACTACCCAGGTAACAAGTCGATACTCCACTTGCTCTTCTGCCATTTTGAAGCCATTGCGGACAAGATACTTGTACATCGGGATAATCTCGAGCGATTTGCTCGGACGCATGCGGTAGTTGGTTTTGAAAATACCCACCTCATAATGCTCATTATCTTCATCAAAATCTATATCGTACATCAACTTCGCCCGCACCGTCGTGACCATTTTTTTAATCTTGGTGTAATCAAAGGTCACTTTGGCGGTATTGATAATATCATTCTGCATCGACAAAGGGTCTTTGCGGCGTTTCTCAACCTCAAACCCGTCTCTGACTTCGAAAAAGCTAATCTCACCATCTTCCTCTTTTTTCTTGATGTCTTCCTCGTTTCTATAAGCGTTCCCTTCATTCCATCCCAATTTGCCTGCATAATACCAGGTCTCATCGGGAATACCATCTTTGACATATTTCAGTTCATTCTCCAAAACAATCGATCCGAGCTTGGGTAGATTACGTTTGTAGACGACATTGCCAAAGGCTTTGGTCGTAGTGTTTTTTTCCGTCCTTAAGTCCCTGGCATATTGAACACCCAAATCAATATCAGTCGATATCCCGCGGCGGGTTGTTTTATATTCGAGCAAACCACGCGCGCCGCGGAGACCAACATCAAATTCGTAGTTCGGGTCTTTATCGTTTTCCTCCTGGTCACGCACACCGTTGTTGTTATCGTCTCGCTCATCAAGAAAATCTTCATCTACATCATAGAGTAGTATATCGTCCTCATAGTCGAAAACGCCGTTGTCGTTTTTGTCCAAGTCACCTGGAATGATGAAGGATGGAGGGTCAGCAAATGTATTATCCGTGTACCGGTCCTGGTCATCGTTGTCAGTGACAGACCGTGAAGCATCATAATGCGGTCCGATACGGAATGCCTCAGCGCGAATTATCATGTCACCAACTGTGCGGAATACTTTAAATACACCAGCCGTAGCGTCCAAGCGAGATTGAAAATCTCTATTCAGAGCGCTTTTGGGAGTTAAAGCCAATTCCGATTTTAATCCATAATTGGCAAAATTGGTTTCGCCATCTATTCCAAACACTGACGCTTCACGAAAATACCAGGACGCTCCGATTTTGGTATTGCCGAATTTGGTCACTTGCCGCAGTCCGATACCCGAAGAAAAAATATCCTGCCCGATAATAGGATTTAAGGGACCAGGAACCATCAAGACGATAAAATCATTGCGTTCGGAACGCACATCCCAGCGTATACCGGCTAAATCAACTCGGTCAAAAGTATACGAAGTAAAATTCGTGGGCACGTCACCAAGACTTAGGATATTCTTAACATTACCCGCCGTTTCCTCGATGATAAGCACACTGTGAAAGCCTTTGCGGAAGAAACGGTCAAAGTCAAATTGATTTTGTTCGATATCCTGTACCTCGGTATCCGCAAGAAAGTCACGGGTATCTGTAAAATCGTATTCCACTCGTCCTGAGAGGAATAGTTTACCAAATAAACTATACACATCCTCTGCATATCCTTTCTTTGCACACGCGAACACTATCAAGCTGATAGCGAGAAACAAAACTATTTTGTGGGTTTTCATATTTTCCTTCCTTTGCTCTTGCGCTTTTTGAATCACAGAAATTCATTTCTTTTAACCACAAATTTTCACAGAAATTCATAGTTTTTTGAATTGGTTAATCTGTGTTATGTAAACCAATAAGAAAATTGTAGAAGTTAGACGCATGAACCCATCTGAAGATTAAAGGTAGGTATTTTGATTATTAAACAATTCTATGTGGATTTAAGGATTAAGGCAAGCTTAATATAGCATGTGTAATGAGTAAAGCGTAAAACGTAATTATTTCAGTTTTACGTTTCACGTTTTACGTTTTACTCTCGGATTTCTGGTTCGGGAGGCAGCAAAATGATTTCAATCCGCCGGTTGCGCGCCTTGCCTTCGGGTGTATCGTTAGTGTCGATGGGATGATATTCTCCGAAACCAACAGCAGCCAGACGCGTCGGGTCTACACTGTTTTTATCCTGTAAATGTCGGACGGCGGCAGTGGCGCGTGCGTTAGATAATTCCCAGTTTGTCGGAAACCGGCGTTGCAATGTACCGCTGATAGGTACATTATCCGTATGCCCCTCGACACGGATTTGTCGGTCAGGATATTTATTCAAAAGCAAAGTGGCGATTTTATCCAAAACCTTCTTGCCTTCTGTTTTTATCGTTGCCCTCCCAGAGTCAAAGAGTATTTTATCCATGAGATTTACAGTCAGTTTACCCTTGAGTTGGGTAATAGTAATCTCCCTGGATTCGATTTCACGCTGCAAGCTGGCTTGTAGCTCTGAGAATTCCGATTCCTTCTGCTCTTTTTCCTCTTCGATCTTTTCCACTTTCTGGCTTAGTGTGGATACCTGACTCTTCACCGCATCTAACGCGTCTTGCAGCATAATTGCTTCATTGGTTTTGGCAGATAGTTGTTGGCGTGTTGCATCTAGGTCACTCTGGAGAGCGCTGACTTGTTTTTCGAGATTTTCTCGCCAGGCTAATTCGCTCATCCAGAGCGCCTCCACATTTTTAAATTTGATTCGATAAGCAGTTAATCCAGCAATTAATAACACTAAAATGAGTCCAAATACAACAATGAGAAACAAGCTCGTCTTACTCATATTTTCCTCCTAACTCGAAATTCGGAATACAAAAATACACTACTTTGCTAACGCAAAGGCGTTGCTCACGCAACGACGCTTATTTTTGCATTCTTTTAACCATCTTGCCCTCTTGCCCCCTTGCCAAAAGAAAAGGGCAACGCGCATAACACGTTGCCCTTTGAATGTTTTTGGATGTAACGGCATCTAAAAGACTAAAATTTACTCTTCTTTAGCCTTGGTGGTGAAGGTGATACTCAGGTCAGCAGAATTACCAGCATCATCTGTTGCCCCGGAGATATCGATTGTAACCTCTGATTCCATAGGTATATCTTTGCCAGCCACAGCCTCAAGGGTTACTGATGTCTTATCATCATTCCACTTGGCGACCCAGAGTACCTCTTCATCACCGATTAAAATGATGGGTTTAGTCTTCTTTGTATCCATATTATCATTGAAGTCGATGGTAATTGTTTCTAGACCATCCACTTCAACATCCTTCGCACCATCTTTGGGGTCGGAGCTAGCGATTGCCGGCGGGTCAACATCTTCCACTAGCACATTGAGTGAAACGCTATGACCTGCACCTGCGGTGTCACAAGCATTGGTCCACTCAATGCTCAAAGCGGCTGTGTCACCCGCTGTCAACCCTGTGGCAGTCCAGGTTAATGTGCTTCCAGAACCTGTAGCAGCAGTGCCATTGACAGTGACTGTTCCCGCTTTAGGTGGGTTGTCAAACTTGATGGTCAGTACGCCGTTGGCTGCAATATCACCGCCGGTCGCTGGGGTTGTCGATGTAACAGTTGAATCGGCGTCTTCACATTCGTCGTCTCCACCGCAGCCGATTATCCAAATTGCTAACATCATAGCCATTAACACAGCTAATGTTGGAAATACTCTTTTCATTTTATCCTTCTCCTTTGCTTAAGTTAAATTTGATTGGTTCGCCTCTCGTTGAATCAGGTAATTTTAAACCCTAGGTACAATTCAACGAAAGCATTCTCCTGAGCCTCTGCAAGCTTGAAAGCGGCAGGTTCTTAGACCTAAGTACCTCTACCGGGCTCTCACAATCCAATTTTAGTTGTTAAAACAGCCAAAGTTGAATTGCTACAACATCCCGGTCCTTAGCATCAGGTATCTTAACATCAGTTGATGTTAAGCATCAGAACTTTCGCAGACAAGCCGCTCTGTCGTACAGGGTACGCGGTCAAGCAATCGCTTGACACCTCGCAACTTAATTAATTCCTGAAGCGTCTGCTTGGTCTGGCTCTAAACCGCACCGCATTTGCGGTCAACAGGAACTTGTTTAAATAATATCATAACAGCGGCAAATTCGCAAGTTAAATTCGTTTCCTCTCCACCTGTCTGCCTTCAGCACAGGCAGGCGCTTGAAAGCGGGAGCTTCCACGACGCAAAATATTGTGAATAATGAATAGTATAGCACAAGAACATGAGAATGTCAATAAAAAAAATAATTCAACATGACGCTTGAAAATTCTTAGCGCGTTCATGTTTGGAACTTAAGATAATATTATACTTTAACTAAATGGGAAAGTCAATGACTTTTTTTAATTTTAGCAAAATAAATCGCGAAAGTCAAGAAAAAACACCTTTTTTTTATTCACTAAAATTTTCCTATTTCGGTTAGTTGCATACTCATTTAGAAATCTTCACAAATTTTTGCGTTTCGGAAGCCTCCGTTTTATACTTTCCACAGAAACCAAGTTTTTTGAGAAAAATTGGTTTCTATGTATCAGAACAACTCTAATTGCTTCTCCATGCTAATTTTTTCATTTTCCGCTTTACACAGGTCGGCAATGAGGTGTGATACATCTGAGATATCAATACCCATGGCACCATGCGTAATGAGTTTATTCGTTCCTTCGGTCAATGGATGATGAGATGGCCAATGGTATGCATACACTCGGCGGCTTTGATTTTGTGCAAATCGCGCGGTATGCATCGCTCCATCATTGACATCACATTCAATAACAATAACTCCAAGCGACAACCCACTAATTAGGCGATTACGTTGAACTAAATTTGCAGGCGTTGGTTGCGCGCTGAATAGATGTTCTGAAATCACAGCTCCACGCGCACACATTGCATCTGTGAGCGAACGATTTTCCTTCGGGTAAATCGTTAATATATCGCAACCAAGCACGCCTACGGTTATGCCATCAGCTTCTAAAGCTCCCTGATGAGCCGCGGTATCAATCCCTCTTGCCAATCCGCTGACAATGATAAAGCCTTCCGATGCTAAAATCGTAGCGAGTTTCTTAGCCGCAGATAAACCCTCTGTCGTCGGTGTTCGAGTACCCACAAAAGCTATGGCGCGCCGGTTAATCTGTTTTAGATATCCTCGCTTACACAAAATCAGAGGAGCACCGGAGATGTCTTTCAATTGCTGCGGATATCGTTCATCCCCAATGCACAAAATTTCAATGCTCCGACGATTTAAATAATCAAGTTGCCGCTGGAAGTTATTGAAGCCGTCTCTTTTGCTCAAAATTCGCGATGCTAATAACGGATTAAATCGCGGTAGGCAAGCTATCTCTAACATCGATGCATCGAAAACTTTTTCTGCTCTCCCGAAATGTTCTATTAATTGCTCGAAACGCTTTGTTCCAATGCCATCTACGGATGCTAGGGCTAACCAATATGCCTTCTGGGATATATTCACTTTTACCCTTTGCCCCTATGCAATAATACGCGAAGTTTATGCCGCTAGCGGGGTGATTATTGCACTCCAAATGTTATTTAGAACTACTCAACATATTTTTTAATGATGAGAGTTGTATTATGTCCTCCAAAGCCAAAGGCGTTGGACATTACCATATTTATTTCCGCATGACGTCCAGTATTGGGTACATAATCAAGGTCACACTCGGGGTCAGGTGTTTCGTAGTTGATAGTCGGTAGGATATAACTATGCTGCATTGCTAATAAACACGCGGCTAATTCGATTGCACCTGCTGCGCCAAGAAGATGTCCTGTCATTGATTTAGTTGAACTAACTGGAAGGTCATATGCATAATCGCCAAAGGCTTGTTTGATAGCTTTTGTTTCCGCGATATCGCCTGCGGTAGTACTGGTGCCATGCGCATTTATATAATCTTCTTCATCGGGCGCGATGTGCGCGCTATGCAGTGCCGCTAGTATGGACCGGGCTGCTCCCTCTCCATTCTCTGCCGGTTGAACCATACTGTGAGCGTCGCCGCTCATCCCGTAGCCGATAATTTCGGCATAAATGTGGGCATCGCGTTGCAATGCATGGGAAAGGGATTCCAAGACAAGGACACCAGCGCCTTCGCTCATAATAAATCCGTCACGGTTTTTGTCGAACGGTCGGCTGGCACGTTGAGGCTCATCATTTCGGCTTGATAGTGCTGCCCTAATAGCACAGAAGGCTGCGACTGTTAACAACGTAAGTGGTGCTTCTGTACCGCCAGCGAACATCACGTCTGCCTCTCCGCGTTGTATGATGCGATAAGAACCGCCGATAGCATGATTACTGCTTGCACATGCTGTAACAACCGCAGAATTTGGCCCTTTCAATCCAAGATGGATGGAAATCTGACCTGAAGCCATATTAATTATATTATACGGAACGAAATGTGGACTGACATACCGCGGCCCGCGAGTAAGGAGAATTTCATGATTTTCTTCGATAACGGCGATACCACCAATACCTGAACCGACAATGACTCCAGCGCGACATAGGTCAATATTCGGCAGGTCGAGGTTTGCATCCGCTCGAGCCATTTTCGCGCATGCAATCGCATATTTGATAAATAGTGGTAAATGTCTCGCTTCTTTGGGTGGAAGAAAATGCTCAGGATGAAAATCTTTGACTTCGCCGCCAATCTGGCTGCGCAGTTCGCTAGGGTCAAAATGCGTGATACGTCCAATGCCGCTTGTGCCTATAGCAAGTGACCGCCAGAACTCATCCTTGTTGTTTCCAACTGGAGTTAAAACTCCTATTCCTGTAATTACCACTCGCTCCACGTGTATCTTTGCCTCCATCTTTTTGGAATTCGGAATGCGGAATTGCTTTTTTAATTCCGCATTCCGAATTCCGATTAGGTATGTCCCTGAATATAGTCAATCGCATCTTTCACCGTGCGAATTTTCTCAGCTTCTTCATCAGGAATCTCTTCGATGCCGAACTCCTCTTCAAAAGCCATAATCAATTCGACGGTGTCTAACGAATCAGCGCCTAAATCATCAATAAACGCAGCATCAGGTGTAATCTTTTCTGGGTCAACCTGCAACCTATCAGCAATAATTTCAATAATTCTATCTTCGCTTACAGCCACTGAACATATCACCTCCTTCTTTCACACAGAAAACGGAGAACGGAAAGCGGAGGAAGGACTTCCAACATCCGCCTTCCGACTTCCGTTTTCCGACTTCCCTTCACATAACCATACCGCCGTCGACTTGGATAACTTGCCCTGTGATGTAGTCTGCGGCGTTGGAAGCCAAGAAAGCTACCACTTCAGCAACATCCTCAGGAGTACCAAATCGACCCAGCGGCACAGAATCCATCATACGTTGTTTATCTTCGTCCGACAGATTGGCAGTCATGTCTGTAGTGATAAACCCCGGAGCCACAGCATTGACTGTAATGCCTCGTCGTCCAAGTTCTTTGGCTACAGATTTCGTCAAACCAATTATGCCTGCCTTAGCGGCAGCATAATTCGCCTGTCCGGGATTGCCGATGAGCCCGATAACAGAAGAAATGTTAATGATTCGGCCGCTACGTTGTTTCATCATTTGCCGCGCCACAGCACGTATACAGTTGGCTGTCCCTGTCAGGTTAGTCCGAAGTACATCGTCCCAATCTGAATCTTTCATACGCACTAATAGCGCGTCGCGAACGATACCTGCATTGTTCACTAAAATATCAATCTGCCTAAATTCATTCAGCGTAAAATCAATGAGCGTTTCGACATCATCTTTTTTCGACACATCAGCTTGAATTGCCTGCACCGTAGGCATATCGTATCCTCGTCCCAATTCTTCTGCTACTTGTGAAATTGTTTCGATATGGCGGGAGCAAATTATTATTTTAGCGCCTTCTGCTAAGAATTTTTGAGCAATAGCTTTGCCGATACCGCGTGATGCACCTGTTACAATTGCTATTTTATCTTTCAATTTCATAAAATGGAAATTTGGTAAAGCGGAAAAGTGGTAATTTGGTAACTATCCAATTACCCAATTTCCAAGTTACCCAATTACCCCTTTCTAGCATTCCAAATCGAAAATTTGTGCATGTTTATCAATTCTCCGAAGCATGCCGGACAAGACTTTTCCCGGTCCGACTTCGATAAATTGTGTGACGCCATCCGATATCATGCGACGAATGGAGGATTCCCACTGAACAGAACTTGTAATCTGAGCGACTAATAACTCTCGTATCTGTTCAGGCTTATCCACGTAATCACCCGTTACATTTGCGATAAATCGTGTATTCGGTTTGTGGATAGAGATATCTGTGATTACTTCTCGTAGCTTACTTTTTGCTGGTTCCATAAGAATGGAATGGAACGCGCCGCTGACAGGCAATCGTTTTGCGTGAGCTGCTTTACGCGATGATGAGCCATCATGTGCAAGATTTATAGCAAGCTCAAGGGCGGTATCTTCTCCTGAGATGATAATCTGTCCTGGACAATTATGATTCGCAATCTGAACGATGCCGGCGGAACTCGCTTCGGTGCAAATTGCAGTTACGTCTTCGGCATCTAAACCGAGAATCGCCACCATCCCGCACGGTTGTTGTTGTGACGCCTCTGCCATGAACTGCGCGCGGGGTTGCACCAATTTGAGCGCATCAGCAAAATTTAATGCGCCGCACGCTATTAAAGCAGAATATTCCCCTAAACTATGTCCGGCGACGACATAGGGCGATATTCCTTCTTCTCCGAGTACTCGCAATGCAGCTACGCTACACGTCAACACCGCTAGTTGCGTGTATTCAGTTTGGCGAAGTTTCTCTTCTGGCCCCTCAAAGCACAATTGGCTGAGGTTCATCGCCAAAATTTCATTTGCTTCCTGGAAAGTATTCAAAGCAATGGCATAATTGTCTGCCAACGACTTACCCATGCCAACGCGCTGGGAACCTTGTCCTGGGAATATGAAAGCTAATTTTTGGCGGTTTACTTCGTAAACTTCTGAACATCGCGAACGCAGTTCTAATTTCATTGACCCGTTGATATCTCCCCTTGTGAATGAAACGAAGCAATCAGACACAAGCTTTTTGACATTGAGCATCGCAGGTGCGACCCGTCTTCGTCGGAATTCACCCCGGGGTAAACTGCGCAATCCCGAGAATCGGGGATTATGATGATGATATCACTGCAATGGCATATTCAAAACATTTTACTCGATTTTCTAAAAATTGGAGTGCTTGCTCCACAGTAAACTCTTCGGAATCCAATTTCACCATTGGAGCGATGAATGACCATATTATATTCTCATAGTTGCTCGGCGCGTCTGTTGATTGTAAGGAAAGGTTTTCAACAAGAGATTTGAGCTTTGCGCGCTGAGTTTGTGCGTCAGATAACTCCTTATTCATATCCTCTAACAATTTTTTTATCAATTCTTGTTGTTCACCCGGCTCTTGATGCTTGATATCATCCTGTGGCGCTTGCAATTGCACGCGCTTTGAGGTCAATTTTTCAATAGCTTTTTTGATTTTTGCCAATACTAGAGGCTTTTCAATATAATCAAAGGCGCCATATTTCATAGCATCGACGGCAGTTGCGATGGAACCGTATGCTGTCATAACTATCACAAACGTGCTAGAATATTTTTCTCTAATTTGCTTAAGAAGACTCAGCCCATCAATGCCGGGCATCTTTAAGTCAGTAACCACAACCTGGAATTTAGTCTGTTCCAATTTTTCTAATGCTTTGGTACCACTGGAAGCAGTATGTACTGTTATCCCCTCTCGCTGAAGAAAAATCAATACAGTTTCACGCACAAGATTATCATCATCCACGACCAACACAGAGAAAGTCTCCATGGTCTGTTTCATCTCCCTCAATTTATCATATCACGCGTAATCTATGGAGCGCACAGGCGAAGTGACTCCAACACGCGACATCGGAGCCAAAGAGATTTAAAGTTTCAACACTGTTCCTCCCCATGTCAATCCGCCACCGAAGGTTGACAACAGCACAATGTCTCCGGGGCCAACTCTACCTTCGCGGATGGCTTCATCAAGGGCGACTATTACTGTTGCAGCAGAAGTATTCCCATATTTGTGGACATTTACATAGACTTTTTCAGGTGGCATTCTCAATCGTTCTCCAACGGCTTCGATTATACGGATATTTGCTTGGTGGGGGATGAATAAATCCACATCGTCAATTGTCAAGTTAGCTTGTTTGAGGACGTGGCGCGCCGCTTCATACATTATCCGGACACCTAATTTGAATACTTCCTGTCCGTTCATTTTGATGTAATGCATTCGCTTATCCACTGTTTCATGGCTCGATGGGTAACGAGAACCACCGGCTGGTATGCTAAGCAATTCTATCTCCGCATGGTTGCCGTCTGCTCCGAGATAGGAGGACAAAATACCCTTTTTTTCGTTTGTAGGTTGTAGGATAGCTGCTCCTGCGGCATCGCCAAATAGCACGCAGGTCGTTCTGTCCGTCCAATCTATAATTTTACTCAAAACGTCCGTTGCTACGACTAAAACAGTCCGATGTATGCCGGATTTAATCAAACCATCTGCGACAACAAGTCCGTAACAGAAGCCCGAACAGGTTGCAGAGAGGTCGAAGGCACCGGCATTTTCTGCTCCGATAGCGCGCTGGATGAAGCAAGCCGTTGAAGGGAAAAACATATCTGGGGTTATTGTAGCAGCAATTATCAAATCAATTTCTAATGGGTTGATACCTGCATCCTCAATGGCTAGTCGCGATGCTGGGATTCCTAAATCGGAGGATGCTGTATTTTCATCAACTATCCTGCGTTCAATTATTCCCGTGCGACGTTGAATCCATTCGTCGCTGGTATCCACCATCTTCTCAAGGTCAAAATTGGTCAATATTTTTTCCGGCAAATACGAACCTGTGCCGATAATTGCAGAAAATCGATTCATTATTTTTGTAATCCTTTGGGAAATAATAGTAATTTTTCATTTAGGGCCTATACAGCTAACGGCGAATCCAGATATAGTAAGGTTTTATCTCCTTCAGAGTTAGCTGACTGCTGCGCGATGCGTCTATCATAATCGAAGTTCCTTTAAGATCTGCCGGAGGCTGGATTGGGCGAAGTTATATACGCGGTGTTAGGCGGCGCGGCTTTTAAGAGTAACTGAAAGTGGTTTCCGTTCTTTCAATGCACTCACTTTTAGAATGGAAAAACCGATAATGTTTCCTTCCTCATCAACTTTTTCCATTATTGCATCGTTTTCTGTCTCTCTGAAGTACCCCGTTTTTCGCTCAAAGATGACTTCAAAATAATCTCCTTCTTTGTCAAACCAAATTTTTATTTCCTTTTCCATAATACTTTGACTTTGGTAGATTTCAAATCATTCATTGTTCTGGTAATTGGTACTGGTGACTGGTGACTGGGGATTTTGTTGAAAAACGATTGACCTAAATTTACCTTGTTTCGCTAAAACTCCGTTAAAATTAACGATTTGTGCTAGTTTCTCCTGAAGCAATGTCAGGTCTGAGATTTGGACGCTGGTTGCTTGAGTCTGCTTTGCGTAGTTTATCCCGTCCCGTTTCTCAGGGCAAGTCTCTACGAGGCTCGCAATGACATTACTTCAGTCATCCTGCTATCTTCTGCTAACTTTGGTTAAAAAATCACTGGGCGTTGAGGTGTTGGGGTATTGGGGGATTGGGGTACCCCAACACCCCATTTCCCCAATACCCCATTATCGTGTTACATCAGTGGCATCAATTGTTCTGGGTAATAA
>SDBU01005868.1_pt1 | contig 14572 bp, 13 predicted proteins | sample 2277071 | NCBI WGS metagenome assembly SDBU01 (sample SAMN10397929, study PRJNA504765) | marine sediment metagenome | isolation source: marine sediment core GS08_GC12, 126 cmbsf | place: Arctic Ocean: Gakkel Ridge, Loki's castle | collected 2008
TGCCCAGCCAAGGGGCTGTCCCTTATCTTGGAGCCTGGTGGGGTAGTCTGTTTTGGTTGTGGATAGCAGCATGTTCAGGAAGCTGGGTCCGGTGTAGCCATGCAGCGCCCAGTGGTCACGGAAGATGAAGGCGTCTGGGTAGTAGGGTTCGATGTAGCCACGCCGCAGCGAGTCCAGGACTAGGAGAACGGTCTTCATGGTATCCCCCTTGATTGCCCGCCCGGGTGGATCGGGTCGGGTTTTGGGGACTCGGATCCCAACCCTTCCGGGTCTCGGGTCATGGGCGATATCCTTCCTTGACGAGGGCAGTGAGAAGGTGGTCGTAGTTCACTCGGATTCCGCTGTCCTGGAGTAGTGGCGTAAGTATCTGGCTGTCAGGGACTCTTTTGAGGTGTCGATCATCGAGGTAGGTCCTGCAGAACGCGAGCGCCTCTGTAAGTTGACACTGTCGGATAGACTCGGGTTTTGAGAGGGATTTCAGCACCTCTCCATACCGTTTCTGAGCGTTCACGACAGCTTCAGGGATGGCGCCCACGAGGCCGTAGATGGGGATGGGTGGGCCTGGGGATCCACGGGGCCGGTAGGGTGTCCCGACGTGGCCTGAGATCTCTACGACGTCGCAGCTCATGAGTCTCTTCATGATCCTGTGTGCGGATAGCCTTGTTGTGGGGATGGTGTACTGTAGCTCGAGGGAGGTGGCGCATCCATAGTCCGAGAGTATCTTTGACACGCGACGCCCCACGGGTCCTTTGAGAACTGTTACGAGGGTCGATACAATTCCCTCTCTCCTCTCTCTCTCTTCTCTTTGAACTATATCTATATCATATAGCGATACAATTCTCGAAAACAGGGCAAGCTCAGGCGTGAGATCTGTTACGAGGGATGATACAGTTCTGTCTTTGTTAGAAGGCTTCACTCCGAGTCCCCACTGACGTTTATTGGTATAATGCTTATATCAATTTTGGTGGAGGTAAAGTCCCTCAAAGGCCCCTATTTCATGAAAGGGGCAGTTCTAGCCGAGAAAATATGCCATGTGGCATAACTGTGGACAAGATTCTTATAGAACGGTTGCGCTCTGTGTAACTGAGGATGAAAGTAGATGGAAGAGAATACGAAAATTGCTCTATCGGTCATCATAGCCGTTTTACTATCAGTATCCCTTTCCTACGTGTTGATCACGCCCCGGGAAGGGGCGATAGGACCACCTGGGGAAAGCATAGTAGGCCTTCCAGGAGAGGGAGTCCAGGGCATTCAAGGTATTCAAGGAGTCCCCGGAGAGGGATTTGTTATCGGTAATGATTGGACAGTGATATTCGATGAGGCATGGAAGTATGAATCTGGGTTTAATACGGGATTTCGCTTCAACGTAACATCAGATATAGCCGTGGTGACGTGGAGCCTTAGTGCCGGGGGAGAGGGAGAGTTCAGCCTTGGCATTAAGCAAGCATGGTTTGATGGGCCTACCTACCGTGTGAGAACTTGGAGCATGGGCGCGTCCGGAGTTATTTACCTCTTCGGGTCGGCTGAGTATAGTGGGACACTGAACCTCAGTTTTAACAATCCGACTAATGTTTATGTAAAGATCTATCAACTGGGGAGTGGGAATGGGTCATGAGATTTTAGCCGCAGCTGAACTGGTCACTACTGGTTGGTGCCCATTAAACTGCAAGTATTGTTACATTCCTAAGAATGAGTACATGAAAGAGATGCACAAGGGAATTATAGAGTCCCTGAAAACTGGTGAGTTTATCGAGAACCTGTATGCTGTATACGGTGAGGGCCTAGAATACCTTGGCTTCTGGGGAACAGAGCCTACATTGACCCTTGACATTCTTGGGGGGAAACTGGTTGAGATATTTGCTAAGTTCCCGAAGTTAGGGGAGATCTCCTTTAGCACGAATATGATGATGGACAGCGCTATCCTGGTGAGGTTCATCGACGCATGCAGGAAGGTGGATAAGGAGTTTAAACTCAAAGTCCAAATCTCACATGATGGTCCTGAATGGATTACAGACGTGAATCGTCAGAAGGGTGCTGTGGAGACGATTGAGAGGAAACTCATGGAGATTCTTGACCAGCTTAACCTGGGGGATTTACGCAAATTATCTGTAGAGTTCCGGTGGAAGCCCACACATAGTATAGATAATTTCAGAGACTTCACCAAGAACACGCCTCTTCTAAGAGAGTATCGGGAGTTCTTCGAGGGACTGAATGAACGGTTCAAGGCGAAAAATAAGAATGAGCGTGTGACACTACAGGGAGGATTCACGCCGACTATAGTAGTTCCGGGGAAATATGTGGCAGAGGACGGAGTGGTGTTTGCCAGCTATGTTAAAGCGGTACACGCAAGTGGCTTTGAAACCTCCTACACCCCTAGACTTATGCGCCTGGTGAAGTTCACCAATGATCTGGGTAAGAGAAGACAGTTCTCATGTAGTGGAGGAGATAGTAACTTGGGTCTGGGCAATCTGGTGCATATTTGCCATAGGACGTTTTACTACGATGACGATAAATACGTTGACAGTGTGATGGCGCAGTTTGACACAGACAACTGGGATGTTACGCTTTTCCGCAGGGGGACCTTAGACTTTATACGCAAATGGTATATTGTTGACCCCAAGGATGAGTTGAAACTCAACCGATTTCTATATGTCATGAGGGGCTACCACGATTTCTGGAGGATGCAATTAGGGTACACCAATGCGATGTTAATGGAGTTAGCGTATGCGGGTCAGATAGACAAGCGGTATCTTCACGATGAAGGCCTCAGGGATCTCTTTGCCATTTTCCTCAATGCCTGTATGTCGTGCCCGATGGAGAATCTGCTGAATACGGGGAGCATCCATCTCCAGGTTCTTGGGCTTATGAGGCTGTTTGGAAATGGTGCGTTTATGGAGATACTTCACAAGGTGAATGAGAAGACATCCCGTCGATAACGCTACGGCGAGACGGTCCCGTCGTTAGCAGATTGGTATCCACTGTCATACGAGGTCTCAACGGTGGCATCATCATCATCGTTATGTGTCCCATTATAGGAGGATTGGTGCGTTCCATTATCACCGTCTAGTGCCCCCGGATCATAACTGCTATCATATCCTATGTCGTCTGTGTCGCGGTGTGTTCCCTTATCGTTATTTCGATGGGTGCCTTCGTCTGTACCATCATACCCTGTGTCATCGTTGCCATCATACCCCGTATCGTCTGAACCATCATATCCGGTGTTGGCGGCATCGTAGTCTGTAGAGTAGTCTGCGCTACAATAGTCACTGTAATGGGAAACATTATACCCAGAATCGTGTCCTGCCTTCACTCCACTGTCATAGTCTGACCATGCAACGGTGTCGTGGTTAACATTGTAGGTGCCTTCATCGGCAGCATCAACGCCGGCATCGTGGTCGGCCTGATATGATTGGTCATGAGTTGAGTATACGTTGCCGTCATCACTGCCATCTACAGTAGCGTCAGCAAGATTATAATGGGTATTATCATCATCGCCATCATGGTTAGCATCATGGTTACTGTCATAGCCTGAATCGTCCACAGCGTCGTGACCAGTGTAGTAGGCCCCTTTGTGGTCGCTATCATGAGTGCCATAAACTGTTTCGTCGTGTGCGCCATATACCTCTCCATCGTCTGTTAAGTCGTGGGTGTTATCATCTATACTGTCATACCCTTCATCTGCTACGGCATCATGGCTTACCCAGTTTGCTCCCCTGTGGTCGCTATCATGAGTGCCATAAACTGTGTCATCATGAGCGCCATATACCTCTCCATCGTCTGTTGAGTCATAGGTATTATCATCGGTACCGTCATACCCTGTATCCGCTACCGTATCATGACCACTAAAGTGTCCCGTGTAGTGAGTAACGTTATGTCCGGCTTTGACTCCACTATCATAGGTTGCCCACGCAAAAGCATCGTAGTTGGTGTCGTGGCCTTGATCATCTGCCACATCATACCCCGTATCGTCTGAACCATCATGCCCACTGAAATGTCCTGAGTCGTGGTCAATGTTATGCCCCGCCTTGACGCCGCTATCATAGTCAGAGTAATATACCTCTAAATCCACTGCGTCGTGATTTGAGTCATGATCTGCGTCGTCTTGACTGTCGTGGACAAGATTGTGTGCAATATCATGAACTGCGTCCTCAACTGAGTTATGGATGCCACAGTGTGTACTATCGTGGGCTACCTTATGCGTTAAGTCGTGTGTCCCGTCAACAGCTGAGTCGTGACCAACATTATCTACGCTGTCATATGGGGAGTTCTCAGCATTATCGTATAGGAGATTATGTATGCCGTCATCGTCGCCGTCATGAGTTGCATGGTGTCCGATACACTGATTGTCCAGCACATCGTCGGTTGCAAGGCGCATCTCAATCATGTCAAATGAGAGCACATCGACAACGGGATCATTCGTCCAGATAAACGGCACTTTATTTTCCACCTACAAGGGTACATCGTCGTCTGTTAGATTGGTACTATAATATGTTCCGTCATGACCATTCCTATACGAAGAGTCGTCGTTGACATCGACGGGGCTATCATTACTGCTTTCATATCCTGAGTAGTGAGTTCCATCGTTTCCTGTAAGGTCGGCATTATCATATGAACCGTGGTGGTCATCTAATACGCCAGTGTCGTCACTACCATCATATCCACTGTTATGGGTGCCATCATATGACCCATGGTCGTTGTTGAGGTGTGTTCCCTTATCGTTATTTCGATGGGTGCCCTTGTCATCATTATCATGACCGGAGTAGTGAGTTCCATCATAACTCGTGTCATGCCCACTTTGATGCGCTAAATAGTCAAGGGTATCATCGCTGCTACAATGCCCCGTGTCAACAGAGGAGTATTCAGAGCTTAGAACAGTTGCTCTATGAGTAACATCTACAGTTATGTTATGACCACTATCATATTGCTCTCTATGGGTACCATCGTGTGTTGTATAGTGGAGTGCGTCTACCTCGGTGTTCTCCCCTGAGTATGCGCCAGAATCATGGGTGTCATCTACCGTAGAGTCATGTCCATTATCGTATGCTCCATTATGATCGTTGTCCACGCCGCTATCATAGGCACTATGATCCGCGGGGCAATAGGCTGGGTTATCAGCGATGTAGTCTGCACCGTCAACAACACTATCTTCGCCGGTATACACCGTTGCATCGTGCCCCACCCTATGCGTATTATGGTCATCATTCTCTACAGTGGCGTCGTGTGGACCATAATCCGCTGAACAGTATCCGGGGTTGTCGGTAATGTAGTCTGCACCGTCAACAACACTATCTTCGCCAGTATATACCGTTGCGTCGTGCCCGAATCTATGTGTGTTGTGATCATCATTATCTACAGTGGTATCATGAAGACCATCATCGGAGAGATAGTCAAGTGTATCTGCTCCCCCATCATGGGATGCCTCGACAGCAGCGTATTCATCACTGAGCACTACCACATCGTGGCTGTTACGATAAGTTCCCTTGTCGTCGTTATCCACTACAGCATTATGGTCATTGTCGTCAGAAAGATAGTCGAGGGTATCAGCAGTACCATCGTGACTAATCTCAGCCGATGTATAGTGTGCCGCTTCTACATCAGCATTATAGTCGCTATCATCAATGGCATACTCAGATGAGTTATCCACTACATGATCAACGGCATCTACGGAGCTATCAAAGGGGCCACAATCAACGGTTTCATCAACGCTATTATGCGGGGACTCAACTGTGTGGTCATCAGCTGTACAATATGTTACATCATGTGCGGGGTTATGGGCCGTATTCTCCGTCGAGTCATCCGCTACATAGTGAGGGTCTTGTGCAACTGAGTTATGGGTTGCATCTACTATAGTATCATGGGCGACATTAACTGCCGCACATCTCTGGTCTTTGGCAAAGTCTAACCTATCGCGGATGTCATCGACGTTCTGAACCTCAATGTCGTCTACAGTAGCGAGCGGCCAGTTCGGAGGCCATGCCGCACCTACACATGCAGGATAAGTCAATCCATGTGCAGCATATACCGCATCGATGTTCGTCTGATACTCATTGAAGTCTTCCTCGTTGACGTCATCATCCGCTGCTACGCCTTGTACCCAGACAAACGGTATTCTAGCCACCTCCTTAATCGTTTAACCCAGCTGCATTGAGAATGCACAGGCACACATCGAATCTGCTCGTAGCTAGATCCCTCAGAGTCCTTGAGGGTCTCCGTTGCAACGATCACGAACCTAACATCCTCGTCCTCCTCGAACCTCTCGCCACATCGAGGACAATGTGTGTCCAGTAAGTTGAGGTCGGTATACTTCACAGTTCCAAAAATAGCTCCGAATTTGAGAGCGAGAGTACCGAGGTCAACTGTCCCGGTTACATTTGGAATCACCGAGTCCAAGTTATCATCGAGGACAATCCGGTCATTTGCACCATCAATCGCCATCCACCGGACACCACCCTCCATGACCAAAAGCTCAGTGGCTGGGGCCTTCACTAGGAACGCATCTTGATTTCCTGCTCCTAGTCCCAAGTCATATACTGTTCCATCAAGGTAGCCAACGACAACGCCACCAGCAGATTTCAAGACCCGGAACTGACCTGGACCGTAAACCTCCGCATATCCACTAGCAGAGAGAATCCCGAAGGTCTTGGTGGTTCCTCCCGAGTATCCGTATATCCCTGAGGCGTCAAACCTAAGCCCCGCAGGGCCGCCACCTTCTCCTACCAAGTTGGCTGTTCGGTAGTTTTTCCCGGTGAACCAATCGGATGAGACGTGCTTCGAGTAGATGCTGTGTGCTACAAGTGAGCCGACGCCCATCTGGGGAATGTATGTATTCCATAGCATTACGCTCGGCGATTCTGAGGCGGCGTTCCGAACCTGCACTACCGCGAGCAATCCCTTCCCCGCTCCACTGGCATCGGAATAATTCTGTGACCATTGTACATCATAGTCCCCACCAGTCAACTGGGCCTCGTCCCAGTAGACAAACCACTCGCCGTCGGCGACGTTGATGTCCTGTCCGAAGTTTATATCCATGGTCGTTGGAGGAGTGCCGGCATATTGGATTGTGGCGTCGGCAACGTTCTCCTGGTCTTTCAGTCCCCACTTAAAGTGATTCCAATCCGTCGGAGGATCATCATCCCTGTCGTCCCAGATGAGGCTGAAGTTCCCCGTCCAGGGTCTCATTTCGATGGCAAGTTGGTCTGTTGGCCACTCCACGGATCCGAAGTCAGGAGCATCGACGATTGCTGCCGAGCCAATCTGAATCCAGTCCGCGAGCACGCTGTCCCACTGATATGTGATACCATTGGTTCCTGCATCTGTATCCACCCAAAAATCTCCATGAACCTCTGTGCCTCCAGGAGGTTGATCGGTTCGACGGATAATTATGGGACCCCGGGTCCAATCGGGTATGTCGCCATCATATTCGTAGGTTGCAGCATAGTAGCCGGCTATCGTCCCGGTGAGCTTGAAAACGAATCCATCGACAGGATCCTCAGGGAAGGCCACGCCTGACCCGGAGAAGAGGACCTTCACAGAGGGGCGTGTAACTCCGTATTGTTTTCTCTGGGTGGACTCGGCTGATCTGGTCCGTCGACGGGTTAGAGCAAGAGCTTCCAAGGCTGCTCCTACGGGATCCCTGTTCAGTCTATAGCGGGTGGGGTCGATGAACTGTGTTGCGGGGCTGAGATCGTCGCGGATCAGTTCCAGGGTGGTGATGAAGCTGTGCCCCTTGTAGATGGGTTCCTTCCTGTACTGGTGGTGGTAGGAGACGATGCGGTAGGTGGTGGCGCCTGCGAGTCCGTGTTTCGGGGCCTGGACGGTGACTGTCTGGCCCGCGTATTTGATTCCGGTCTGCCCCTTCGCGATGACCATGATGTTTTTGAGGACGTCCTTCCTCTTCTCGAGTTCACTAGCAGCGGCGATGTCGAGTTCTATCTGGGTTTTGATGTCATTTCTCTGGTCGAACCACTCTGAGGTGCCGTATGCGGCGTCGCTTACTGCGTCGGATATGAGGCTGATGACCTCGATAGTGGGTACCGTGAAGGCGTCGAGGTAGAGATCCGTGGCGCTGAGGTTCACCTGAGCGCCGCCAAGCAGCTGGACCGCTTGCCAGGAAATCTTGACGACATTGTCCCAGCTAAAGGCTGCCCCGACGGTGTTATACCACCGGTTATTCTTTGGCTCAAAGGCGCCGTTTGCCAGGTCGATGTTGTCTCCGTAACTGATCTGGATTTTATGCCAGGTGTTGATGGGGAGGTCTCTAGTCTTCCCCATGGCAGAGGTGCTGCCCCCTTCCTTACCTCTGAAGAACTCGATTATGTTTCCGGCGTTATCCTCGAGGGTGAAAAGGATAATGACTTCCTCGGCGACGTTGTCGTGCCGGATGTAGAAGCTCAACTGATCGCTCAGAGACATGTCCAGGCCTGCATGGGAGTAGAGGCCGGCCCCGGAGAAGTCCAGGGTGATTTTCGGTTTAGCTGCCCCCGCATTGGAGAACTTGATGCTGGAGAGACCGACCACCTTTATCGTGGTCTCATTCGCGATCGCGGTGCCTGCGCCGAGGGTGTAGTCATCCTTGTTCCCGTCTGAGTAGTGGTCGATGAGGGATCCTGCGCTGAGCTCGACGACGTTGACTATACTGAAGCCTATCTCCTCACCCTTCAAGAGGTGAAGGATGTTGTTGTCCACGGCGCCCTGTATGGATTTGAGGGCCATGCCTCCTGGAACGGGGACGGTGCCTACTGGGAAGAATTTGAGGGCCTTTGCCTGATTCACGTAGCCGCTGTGGTTGAGTTCTGCGCCCACATCATGAAGCCAATCGATCAGGTAGGTCCGGGTGCGTTCAATGGGGATGATCGCAGCTGTGGATGGTGAGTTGAAGCTGATCTCGCTGCCCTTCGCGATGAGGATCGCCTCGATGATGTCATCGCCCCTCGTGTCGACGTATCCCGCTGAATACATGAGCCGAGCGAGGTCGCGGCCATAGTCCCGGCCCACAACTGTGAGTTTGTTGGTGTAGTATCCCCGGTCTCCGAGGAAGGGGAAGACGTCGTCGACGTAGCCCTTCATCATGGAGACTGTGTTGATCTCGATGACCGAGTCCTCAGCGGCGTGGAATCTGCCCCCGTATTTGTTGTCTATGTTTTTGAGGAGCAGCTGCCATCTGCCAACTTGGAGATCTTCGCCCCAGATGTCGGCCTCGAGGACGTCGTCGCTGACGTATTCAAGGCCGGTGGTAGCCCCGATCTTCGCTTTGATGGGGTCATATTCATCCGAGAGGATCTCATCGACGTGGAACTGTGCATTCGTGCCGGTTTGGTACATCCTGAGGCGTATGGCCTTCACTGCGCTCATGTCGATGGCTCCGTTTGAGGTGTCGAAGTCATCGTAGTAGAGCTTCACCCGATACCAGGTGTCCACGACGAGAATCTGTTGTTTGAACTGTCTGGCCCACTCAATGAAGTCTAGGCCCTCATTGGCGCCGCTGTAGATCTTGACTCTTAGATCGGTCAGTTCCTGGGCCTGAAACCAGAATGTGAGGTGGTCTTCAGCTGATAAGTCCCAGGTTCCAGCCGGGTTGTAGATTGCATAGACGAAGTCGTGATCGGTTGCGTCTCCCGTGGCCTTGATGCTGGCTGACCCTTGCTTGAAATCGACCACATCCAGGGATATTGCCCCGTTGAAGGCGGCCCAGTCATCGGTGTTTTCACAGTTGGTTATGACTACCATTCACGTCACCTATGGGGGCACCGTGGATCGGTATCTCTCGGGGAGCTTACCGAACCGTTCCACGGCCTGCTCCAGCGTGATGTTTCTCTTATCTGTGTCAGCCTCGAGCTGGTCCATGCGAGCTTCAAGCGCCCTCTGCCTCTTCTCTTGGCCTTTCACCAGGTAAATTACGGCTATGATTGCAGCGGTAACCTTCCCGATTGCCCCGGGTCTGAGTAGCTCGCGCTGAATCATTTTTATCTGCCACATGAGACTGAGAGTTTCTCTCAAACCAGGGAGTCTCAAAAAGATCATTCTGAGGCCTCTGCTGACGCTGGGGAGGTTGACGTCCTCTAGCAGTTCTTGAAGTCCCATGACCTCGGCTTCGATGTTTTCAACCTCGGCGCCTACAATCCGGGATTCCATCTTTGCAATATCTAATTTTATGCCATGCACTTCAGCATCGGCGAGGATGTAGCCCCAGTCGTCTTTTACTTCATCTGTTCGACTTTTTGCTAGTTCGTAGGTCTGAAGTAAGAAGATCTCTGCATCTCCGAGTTCGACCTTGAGTTGCTCGATTCCCCTTTCCACTGCCGCTAGTTCGGCCCAAGGAAGATCTATGTCCGCTCCCCCTACGAGTAGTTCGGGGGGGATAACCAGCCCCTCTACCTCTACCTTCCTGCGCGCCTGGGCCGCCTCATATTGTGCAACCCACCGCTCCATGTTCATGTCGATGTTCTCAGGGTCGAGCATAGCAGTGAGGACTTTCTTATCTCGAAGCTGTAGCAGTTCGTTCAGAACATCCATCAACCTGGTTTCAAGCTGGGCGATCCTGAACTCCAGCGTTATAAGGCCATGCCCGCCGATTGAGGGGGACGGGGCCATCCTTGCCCCAGGAAGGCGGGCGCCAAGGAGAAGCCGCTCTCTTTGGGCGACGGCCTCTTCGATTTCAGCTATGAGGGCAGTTACTTCCTCTTCCGAGGCTGTGATCCGGATGTTTATATCACTCATATCGCTATCTCCTCAAGTTCTTGGTAGAGCCTCTCCGTTATGATCTCGTCGACGTCGAGCAGCGTTAGGGTGCATCGGCATACTCCGTTGAGCCAGGGGTTGTCGATGTGGACTCGGGGCCGGATCTCTGCGCCCTCTGCGCCTGCGAATGTGATCTCGGAGGAGGGGAAGGTAGAGGCTATTTCGTCGCCTCTGAAGACACGTCGGTCATGGGGAGCGCAGACGGGGCATACATTGTCATCTTTAGCGGTGTCGTAGACCCACTCCTCATCAGACTGTAGGAGGGGATACCCCTCTGTCGCCCGGGTCTGGAGGATTGTTTGCGCCAGCAGCAGCCGGTCTCGGATCTGCTCGAGGGTGCCCACGAGGAGGATCTCGCTCATCCCTGTCTCTCCATCTCCCGCAGGTAGCTGCCCATGTGCTCGTTATCCCAGCCTCCTCTGACGTATTGGGTCTGGGGTAAGAGGGTTCTCAGCATAACTGAGATAGGGGGTAGAGTCACGGGGTTCTTGAGTAGCCAGATCACTCTCTTGAGAGGAAGGGTCAGGGGGTCTCGTTCAATCTGACGCTTCAGACATTCTTCGCTTACAGAGTCCAGAAAGGAGTCTGCCTTCTCTTCGAGACCTCGAGTCCGCATTATTTCCAGGAAATCGCCGAAGCTACTCTCAAGGATAGGTGATGTCGGCGGTGCCGATGCAGAGGACGAAGATTTCTCCGGGGGTCCTTTTTTGCTCAATTTCAACGCCTACGTTTTCCCTGTCCTGGATGTAGCTCTTGCTTGCCTGGAAGGTCCAGACCTCTGTGCCAACTACCCCGGCAGTTACGATGTCGAAGGTGACCACGAAGGTCACGATCACGGATCCCTCTCCGTCATCACTGAGGTAGTCATCCCAGATGTCAGTCCAGCCGTCAGTCACTACCCGGATAAGCCAGCCCTTGGCCCACTGCTTGAAGCCTATGCCTTCGATGGTGTTCGGGGTGAACAGGACCTCTACGAGGTCCTCGTTGCCCTCATCGGTGACGGCCCAGATGTCTACGTCCAGGATGTTCGTCTCGGTGTTGACTCCTGCGGTTACGCTTGCGATTCCGGTATACTTACGGTCGGTCATGTTCTGGTCCCCCTGGTTTTGAACCTCACGGTAGTCGGGTGATACTTGGTGCCCTTCCGGTTCGTCACCTTTATGTGGAACCCGGACAGCATAGATCGCCCGGTCTCCATGGTGACTGTGGTCTCCGCTACGCCTGCCCCTGTGAGGATGGCCACCAGATACTCTATGAAGTCATTGTCGGCGCCCTGCATTAGGGCGAAGGCGCCTGCGTCGAGGGCTTGGACCGGCTCAGTGAAGAAGGCCTCATAGTTCAGGCCGTCCATGATGAACTCAGTCAGCCAGTATCTGTGGTTGTGTTTCACGTCGATGGCTACCTTGTCGTTGATGGCTGCGAATGCGTCGACCAGGCTCCCCTCAGGGGATACCTGTTTGTCACGATAGGCCATGCAAGCTAGTATGGTCTCTGAGTTTCCTGCGTCGTATCCGATTGCCAGACTCTTAACGTCTCGCCACTTTACGTCTGTCATTTTTCTTACCTTTTTCCCCGAGCGGCCACGGGGGTCGGCCTCCATTGGAGTGTGAGATATTCTGGTGAGAATAATATATTCCTAGAGGGATATGCTCTCCGCTAGAAATGCCCCTTTCACGAAATAGGGGCGTTTAAGGTCAAACTGCGTAAATGACCATTAATCTTTGCTCATACCTGAGGATCGGGGGGTTCATCCTGAGCCGGTTGATGTTCCGGCCGCGGCCGCGTAGCTCCATCTTCCATATTCCGTGGAGTCCCGTCTTGTTGGCCTTGATGATCCTCTTCACCTCATCAACTATCTCGTATCGGTAGCCCTTCGCCCTCCCCCGGCCTTTGTTGGAGGTGTCGACCACGTTGACTTTCACCGTGATAAGGTAGACAGCGTCGACCCGGACTGTGCCATAGCCCAACTCCCATATCCAGTTGTCAGCATAGTCCTCCTCAATCGTCACGGTATACGGCTTCGTGGGGGAGTCATCGTAGTCCCCCGTGCTGAATCTGATGTTTGTGAGGGCCAGGGGATCCGTGAGCGCCCAGTCTGATTTGAGGGTGAGCAGCAGGGTCATAGCCGGATCTGTGACTCTAACCCTGAGAGTGCAGAACAGAGCTGCGGATCCTGTTGCCATCTAAGCGCCCTCCTCGAGGAACATGAGGTGAGCCTCTTTATGGGAGACATACCCCAGCAGCTTTTCTGAGACGATCTTCCCCACCTTGAACCTGCGGCCATCCTCATCAGTTATGGTGTTGCCAGTGACTATGGCCGTGGTGGTCAAGAGGAATCCGAGATAGGTGGATATGTCCAGGTTGCCATCCATCTCCCTCGAGACCTCGTTCAGCTTTGCGCTCCTGATGTTCTGTATCCAGACCCGTTCCTGATCGTCTCGATCAGTCCAAGTCACCGCAGGATCTCCGTAACCATCCTCAGCGCCTTCAGTCTTTTGACTAATGGTTACGAGGCCTCCGTTGAGGCTGATTATTTCCTCCATTTCCGTTGTCATTCACATTTTCCCCTGACGCTTACCCATAGGGCATTTTTCCTTCTAGCCGAGTGGTGGGGGGCTGCTGAGAATGCTGAGCGTGCCATCATAGTCCTGGATGGCCTGTTACAGCTACGTCGTAGATCTTGGTTCTCTTCTCCACGCCCTTTATGACTTCCCAGAGGACTGTCCAGGCCCCGGTCTCACCGGTGTCTTTAGCCTCGAGGTTGGCGTAGAACTCGCCGACAGGAACCCCTGCTGTGGGGTTGATGTCCGTGTCGATGAGCGTGTCTTCGACGTCATACAGCCTGATGCTGTGGCTATCCGGATCCTCAGCGGTTCCGTCGAGGTCCGTGCATTCACCTTTCAGCTGGAAGGTGTCTCCTAGATTCACCATTGTTTGACCTTCATATCTAAACGATATCGCTATTCCTCTCTCCTGGAGGGTTATCTCGACATCTCGCTCCTCGAGGGTTATGTCGATGTCCCGCTCCTCGAGGGTTATGTCGAGTAGTATCCCTGTCCGTCTTATGTTGACATGGCAGAGTAGATCTGCGGTGCCAGTGCCGATTCCTATGTGGACAGAGCAGTATAGTTCTTGGCTGCTGATGTCCCTGATGACTGCATGGGCGTAGAGTTCGGCTGAGTCGATGTTCCTGATCTCAGTGAGGCCGTAGAGTTCAGCGGAGCCAGGGTTTAAGATGAGGGCATGGGCGTAGACCTCAGCGGCGCCGATGTTCCTGATGATGCCATGGCCATAAGCCTCAGCGGAGCCGGTGTTCCTGATGATGCCATGGCCATAGAGTTCTACGGGAACGCCAGGATGCCTGATCTTAGTATGGGCGTAGAGTTCTTCGGAGTCGATGTTCTTGATGACCAGGTGAACGTAGAGGTCAGCGGTGTCGGGGCGTCTGACCTCAGCGTGGGCGTAGACCTCAGCGGTGTCGATGTTTCGGATAACCAGGTGAGCGTAGAGCGTTGGGGGGATAGCGCCAGGATGACGGATCTTAACGTGGCCGTAGAGTTCTTCGGAGTCGATGTTCCGGATGATGGCGTGAGCATAGAGATCGGCTGAACCTGGCTGCCTGACGATGAAGCTGGCGTAGAGATCCTCAGCCGAGTGCTCGAAGAGAATACCCCAACCGAGTTCGCAGGGGGTCGCTATTTCACCGATCCAGGTGATGGGGACTGCGTCTCCCCCTAGTATCCCGTCGGTGGTCAGTATCTGGTCGGGTGGGCCTGTGGTTGCGACTATGCCGTTGGCAGGGCTGAACTCGTAATAGGGGTTCGCTACCGGAGGG
>SDBU01005869.1_pt1 | contig 14569 bp, 12 predicted proteins | sample 2277071 | NCBI WGS metagenome assembly SDBU01 (sample SAMN10397929, study PRJNA504765) | marine sediment metagenome | isolation source: marine sediment core GS08_GC12, 126 cmbsf | place: Arctic Ocean: Gakkel Ridge, Loki's castle | collected 2008
GTTCCCTTTTTCCTCGAAAAACTACGTATGGATATTTTTAATAAATTACAAGAACAGGATATGAGCTTCTTTGACAAACATGAGAGTGGGAGATTAAATACAAGAGTTTCAAATGATGCTCTTGATTTTGGGAATACTACTATCTTATTAGCTGATACTGTAGGCAGTCTCCTAATAAGTTTCTTGACCTTTGGAATCCTTTTATGGTTAAACCGTACATTAGCCATCATTGCTTTAATCGCAATTCCTTTTGTTTTTTTGTTCGTGCTTTCCCTTAGAAGATTAGCTAGAGTTGTCAGTAGAGGCTATAGGAAAGCAATAGAGAATGTTAACGCTGCTATGGTAGAATCAATTGAAGGAATACAAGTTTGTAAAAGCTATGGTCAAGAATCTACAGTCTCTGAACAGTTTAATAAAACAAACAAGGATTATTTTAGGAAGGGATTTAGATTAACAGCGGTAACGCATATGTGGAGGCTTCTCCTTGAAACTATTGCTTCCATAACATTAATAATAATTTTATTTTTAGGTGGTCAACTTGTCTTTCAAGGTAAAACAAATCCAGGAACAATATTTATGTTTATTCTTTACCTTCAAAGATTTTTCCGTCCTATTATGGTGCTTTCAACTTTTTTCCCGCAACTCAGCGCTGGAATGGTAGCTTATGAAAGGATATTAGATATCATTGATTCTGAACCAACTATGAAACAAAATCCAAATACTTTTGATATTGGTGATGTAAAGGGAGAAATTGTATTCGAAAATGTGGATTTTTGTTATAGTGAAGGTGAATGGGTTTTTAAAGGATTGAATCTTAGAATAGAAAAGGGAGAAAAGCTCGCAATAGTTGGACACACAGGTGCGGGAAAATCATCATTAGTCTCTCTTTTAGCTCGATATTACGAATTTCAGGGAGGTTCAATTAAAATAGATGGGTATGACATAAGAAATATAACTTTAAATTCGTTTAGAAGAAATTTAGGGAAAGTTCAGCAAGATGTATTTCTATTTTCAGGTACAATAGAGGAAAATATTCGGTATGGAAGGAGGGATGCGTCTAATGAGGATGTTTTAAACGCAATAAAGGCCGTTCATACAGAAGAACTAATTGAATATTTACCTCAAGGACTTCAAACTCAAGTAGGGGAAAGAGGTAAAATTCTTTCTGTAGGGCAAAGACAACTTATAAGTTTTGCGAGAGCACTCTTGACAGATCCCAAAATTCTCATCCTTGATGAAGCTACTTCCAGTGTAGACGCTTACACAGAAGCTATCATTCAAGAAGCCCTTGAAGTGCTCTTATCTGGTCGAACTTCAATAATAATTGCTCATAGACTCTCAACCATTATTAACGCTGACAGAATAATTGTAATGGAGAAGGGGAAAATCATTGAAGAAGGAACCCATCAATCTTTACTTGCTCAAGGAGGAAAATATTCTAAGCTGTATAAACAATATTTTGAGCATCAAAGCTTGGATTGGCATCCAGTAAACATTGCTCCTCACATTGAAGAATCTGAAAAATAAAAAAGTAGATTGAAATTATATAAAAAAAAATTATTTTTTCTACATAGGTGTTTTCAAAACAATTGTAATTGCCCTATTAGTTTTATTCAACACACTTATTTTATTTTTGATTGAGGAGAGGAAAATAAAATGTTTATAAAATAAGATTTTATAAAAAAAATTATATATTATATACATTGTATGAAAATTTAGAAACAATAAATTACGACTAAAATCAAAATAAGAAGATGTTCGATAGAGTTTTCATTGAAGATTTAGAAGCTTATAAAAAAGGTTTAGATAAAAGAGATTTTCATTTTTGTAACATTTTAAGCAATCGAATCACAATGAATGCAGTTTTTTTAAAATCAAAGGAGTTTGCATTAGTCGGTGCAATATTAAAAGATTTTCTTCCAAATTTTCAAAGACTTGATGAAGAGCAGGAAAACAGAGCTCGAAAAGATTTAGTTAAAATTATTAATACGTATATTAAGAACTTAGAAAGATTAGATTGCTTTCTTATACTAGATAAATACTCCGAATATTACGATGTATTTAAACAACATTTTAACTCAAATTTTGAAAAATATACTGAAAATAAAGATTATACTTTAAATGTGACTAATTTTTGTCTAGAATTTTTAAAAAATGAGTTAGAAGAAAACTTACTACCATTCTCAGATAATATGTTAATAGCAGGTGTTTTGAATGAGATTTCAAGAACTTCACAAAACTTTGGGTGTTCTTCACATCAACATATTCTAAGGTTAATACTTTCCTATTTTTCAAAAATACAAGAATATTTTAAAGTCCTAGTCTTATCTGATGAATTAAAACATAAGGAGTGGGAAAAGCGTTATGAATCCTACAAAATTAAATTAAAAACCAATATTCAAGATTTTGAATTGAGTGAAACCTATATAAAAAAAAGTTTAGAAGACCTTTTCGAATTTATTATGGAATGGCGTTTTATGTTTATGAGGTTAATGAATATTGTTCCTCTAATGCAACAACAACAAATCAAGATACCATCTCGTATTGAAAATGAATTAAAAAGTATGGTATCAAGTGCTATCTCTAAAGAATTAGAAGGTGAAAAAAAATGAATAAGACTTTAAATCACGAATTTGATTTTGAAAGTATTGTTACCTACTTAAAAGAAGATTATCCAAATCATCCAGAATCAGCAATTAGAAAGCTGTTAGAAGAAAGGTTATTAAGTATATTTAAAGAACAGATAATGGAGATGGAAATTCCACCAGATATCACTGTAAAAGGATTAAGATTAATGAGGGGAGGAATAAATGTAATGCAAAAATCGCATAGATGGGATAAGAAGATAAGCTCAAAAATTAAACTTTTCAATAGGGATCGATATTACTTGAAATTAAAAGGAATTCAAACTGAGCTTAAAACTTGGCATTTGTATTCTGAAAATAATAATTGGAGTGTTTTAACAAATGGTTCAGCTTTCAAGCATCTTGATGGCACATTTTACAATTTTAACGGAAATAAAGATATTGACACTATGGTAGAAAATAAAACCAGAAGAGGAAACCAAAATCAAGCAGAAATTGATAGATACATATTTAATGAGGGTGGTTCTGAATCAGATGAAGAAGATTTCAAATCAGACTTTGGATCTTTTGAAGATTCTCTTAAAGAGGTTGAAAAACTTGATAAAGTTAAAGAAGAGGAAGAGGAGATAAAGATAGCTATCAATCATGATTTATCAGAAAGAATCAAGGAAATTAAAATCAAACCCACCCTAAAAGAAGAAACAAGAGATTTAAGTATTGATACTCTTTTCAAAGATTTAAATAAATTAGACGAAAGTTCATAGAAAAACGAAACTCAGTGATTAATTTAACATGAGGAAAACTCTAGTAGATACTGGTCACTGGGTAGGGGCATTTTATGAAAAAGATAAATGGAACAAAGAGGGTAAATTATTTCGGAAATGGTTTGAAAAACAAGACGGAAATACAAGTAGGATAATAATTACTTATGGTATCTTAACTGAAGTTATAGCACGCTTAATTAAAAAGATTGGGTTTAAAAAAACAAATAAAGTGCTGGACTTCATATTAACAAGCAATAAAATCGATATCTATGATGAATCAAAAATTTTAAAAACCCAGATTTATGAAATTTTTAAACAATTTGAAGGTTTTAGTTTAGTTGATTCAGAAATATTAGTTATATACAGGAACCTAAGTTGCGATGGAATATTCACTACTGCAAAAGAATTTAGACAATGTGCAGGGGTAAATTCTTATATGTATCCTGAAGTTTAATTTTTTTAATCATTTATATTAAATAAGATTCGGTTTTGTGTTTCAATTTTCATAGAATCGTTCGTGAAAAGTCTTTTTTTTTCTTTGCAGGCTATTTTCATAATTATTTTGCATCTGATTCATTAATTTTCCCCCTAAGCTCAATTGCCAAACTGCTTTGTGTTTATAGATTTTGGATGTTAAATTAAATTTCTTTTGAATTTGGTCTAAAATTTTCTTATTACTGGAGCTGATTCGAGTTCTTCCTTGATCTCCTTCACCATCATAGAAACCAAGGAGGAAAGCTAAATCTAAATCGCGATCTCGCAACTCAGGAAATTCTGTAGCTTTTGTTTTGCTTCCTTTAAATCCTATGGCTTTTAAATCTTTAGCTAACTTTTTACTTGTGAACCTGTAAATAACTTCCTCGTAGTTCCTTAATTCTCCCTTATATTCTTTTGTAATTGTCCTATACTTAATTTTCTCTTTATTTAATCCAATTGCTTCAGTAAAATGAATGATCTGCTCCTCATCACTTCTCTGCAAATTAAATCCTATCTGATAACAATCTCTACTCGTTTTATAAATCCATCCATCAGCAAAAAAAAATCCCAGCAAATAAGCCTTTTCTTTAGTATCAATTTCTGTAAAATAATTTATATCGATATTTGGATGATGATCATATATTTGAACTCTTCCATGTTCTTTTAATTTATTTGTATCGAGGTACTTTTTAAGTATTTTCATAGCACCTGAACTTCTTTCACCAAATTTAGACTTTAAATTTCTCTCATATTCATTTATAAAATTCAAATATATTTTATGTGAAGGATTAATTTTAATTAGATTTTTTTTTCCATGTATATGCTCTTTACCTTGACCTAATAAAACGCTTAATTTCGCATCTGATAATCTACCATTATGTAATATTTCATCTGGTACTAGCTTTTGCAATTCTATTCTTAAATCTTTAATAAAATCCAGAGTATCATAATCTTCTAACTTTTTTGAGTTCTCCTTTAGTGAGTTATTTTTAATATTCTCAATTAAAATTTTTCCACTTTTACTATCAGTTGAAGGTTCATCTGCAGGTTCAAAATTTATGGTTAATTCTTCGTTAAATTTATCAGATGGTTCGAATTCCTTTTCATTCAATACTAAATTGGGATAATCATTTAATTCTTCTCCCTCATTTAAGTCCTTAATGTTTTCTTCTAAATCATATTCAACATCTTCATATTCTTTCATCAAATACTAATAAAAAAGTAAATATTTAAAACCCTATAAGATTTAAAAATGAGATTTTTTATTTAATCTTAAAACTAAAATTAATAATAAACAGACTAAAGATTTTCAATTGCGTAATTTCTTACAGAATGCAATATTGATTAATTAAAAAAGTAAAAAATTTAATTTCCTGATTTTAAAACGATTGTGATAGCTCTAGTTAACCTAATTACATTTATTACCTTCCCCTTTTTCACAAAAATCTCTTCTCTAGAGATACTATGTGTAAAATCTCCTTTTCCTTGACAGATCTTAATAATAGATTTGTTATCACCAGACATTACAATTTCAGCTTCAGCTAGAGTTCCTAGATTAAGATTAACATTTTTATCCTGAATAATTAAGGAGAAAGGTTCTTCGTCATCTAAGTTAAACTGAAATGAAATATTCCAATTTGTTGGCTTTCCACCTATATCTGTTACAAACACTTGCAGAGCTTTAGGATTTTTATTCAATTTTTCAATGATTTTTCCTAAGTTTTCATATGCGACACCCAACTTTAATCTCCTCCTTCAAATTCAGGTTTATTTATCCATTTTTCGTATTCGTCATCTGGAACAAAAAAGAAATCCGTCATTTTGCCTTCACGTTCCTTTTTAAATACTGCTTTTACTCTACTACCCTTCCTAATTTTAGAAGGAACTAGATTTTCTGAAAAAATACCTTGCAATAATGATGTATCAGCTCCGTCAAGTTTTACATAAGCTACACCATATGGGATATTTTCAACGAATTCTGAGGTTGTATACCAAACAATCGTACTAACATCTATAACACCTGTGTGCTTTAATTCAACCCAATCTGCTGAAACATAACATTCTGAACAATTTATTCTCGGGGGCATCCAGATCTTACCACATTTAGTACATTTAGTTCCTAAAATCTTCTTATTTTCCATAAGTTCTATAAAAAACTTACTTTGGCTTCCCAATGTGTATTTATAGTTTATTTGAATTTTATCTCTTATCTCATGAGCTTGAAAATCCATTATTTTCTCGCCTCCTCATTTTCCATTACAATTATTACAGCATACGCTGCCCCAGGACCTCCTATTGAATGAGAAATTGCCCTTCCATTTTCCATTGTTTTTATTTGATGTTTTCCCGCATCTCCTCTTAACTGAAGTGCAGCTTCCCCCGTAGACATGATTCCTGTTGCCCCTACCGCATGACCACATCCAATAAGTCCTCCTGAAGGACAACAAGGTAGTTCTCCATCCATTAATGGTCCTCCTGATTCAATCCATTTACCACCTCCACCGAATGATACAAAGCCTAATTCTTCATACGATATAACCTCTTGTCAAGAGAATGTCGATTTGGCATTCTTTGTCCAGAAAAGGCATCGTGTAATTCGGCTAAATCAATTTGACTTTTAATCTTATTATATTCTAATCCTGCCATTTTATATGCTGCTTTTGCTGCATGGATGTTTGAATACAATCTTCCCATATCCTCCCTATTCCCAATAAAACAATCTGTATTGGCGGCACCGACCCCTGTTATCCAAATTGGATTCTCAACCTTTAATTCTTTAACTTTATCTTCACTTGCTAAAATTAATGCTGCTGAAGCTTCGGAATATAAACAACAATCTAAAAGTTTAAACGGATAACATATAATTCTTGAATTCAGAACATCTTCTACAGTTATTTTCATAGGTGACTGGGCTTTAGGATTATTCATCGCATTTCCATGATTTTTTACCGATACTAGCGCCATTTGTTCTTCCGTAGGGTTTCCAAATTCCTCAAAATGAGCATTTACCATACTAACATAAGAACTTGCAGCATTAACTCCCATTGGATATTCATAAGTCATATCTGTTGAATATGCTATTGAATTAAGGACTTCTGGTGTACTCGCTCCAGTTTTTTCATCATAACAATCAGCACATTTTTCTACTCCAAGACAAAGTGTTAAATCTGACAATCCTGATGCTACTTCAGCATAAGCAGTTCTTACCGCATATCCCCCCGTTGCCCCTCCTGTTGCTACTCTCACCCCAGGTTTGTCATTCATCCCGATATAACTATTAATAAAAATATCTGGCATAAATTGACGTTCAAACAGTTCATTATAAATACCATATACGGTGGATTGTAAATGTTTATGGGTAATTTCAGCTCCATTTTTATTTGCATCTTCTAATGCTAGTTTGGTTGCATCGTATGCTAGTTCAAAATATGTTTTATCTATATATCTTGGTTTAAAGGGAGTAATACCGACTCCAATTATTGCTACTCTCCTCATACTTTTCACGTTTACTTTTTTTTTTTAATTTTGGTTAATATTATTTAATTGAGATTTATTGATAATTAATATTAATTAGCTTTTGAATAATAATAGTGGTACTAGGTGGTGCGAGGAAATTGTATTTAGAAATCTCTAAAACTTTAAATTGAATTGTTTTTTAATCTCTTAAATTAGGCTTTTAGCCATTTTTTATCCCACTTCTGTGATTTTGTAGGTTCTAGGGATTTGACCTATTAGATATCTCTTATTTCGTAAGGATTTCTTATCGCTTTGAACTAATATCAATCTCTTTTTCTTTAACTTTGTTAATATACGATTTATCATGGATAGGGTTATATTGAATTGATCTACTAACTCTGTTGAATTAAACTCGTTAGATTTTTTTTCTAAACAGTATTGATAGATTAGAATTAGATATTTTTTCCAAATTTCTCCCGCTCTTTTCCACATGATTTAAGAAAAAAATAACAAGCTTTATCTAACCAAACATAAAATTTTAATATTAAACTTAAATTTATTTTAAAATAACTTAATCCTCCCAGTTAGAAGATTTCAATTCTAATTTTGATATATTCAGATTTTTAGCAGTTTTTAATTAAATAATGTAAAAGGTTATAAATTGAAAAATTTCATTATTATTTAGCTCTAGGGCAAAATTTTCAAATTAAAAATACTTAATTCAAGATTATTCAATAAGGTGGGTTGGTAAGAATAGGCGAAGTAGAGTTATTAAATAAAGCTGAAACAGAAGAAAAGAATTATAATTGGGAAGACGCAGCAAAGCTATATGAACAAGCTGCTAAATTATTTTTAGATAAAAAACTGTTTGAAGATGCAGCTAAAGTTTATACTAAATTTGGTGATACATGCCTTCGAGTTGTTAGAGCATCAAAAACTAAAGAAGATTATCTAAATTGGAATGAACAATCTGTTAAAGCCTTTCACAAGGCAGAAAATTATTTTATCCAAACCGATGATAAACTTCTAAGTACAGAATGTAAAGCTAAAGCTCTTAATGCTACAGGTTATACTATTACTTCAATTGAAAAAGGGAAGGAGACTTTAAAAGAATCAATTAGCATATGTTTAGAATTGATTAAAATTTATTCAAGTAAAAATGACAACAAAAATCTAATAAAGCTATCATTATTAGCTTTAGATTCAATAGGTAAATTATTATATTTATTTAAGGAGCCATCAGATTTTGAATATTACCTCAAGTTATGTCGCGAATTAATAGAAAAGGCTTGGGTACGTCTAAAAAAAAATAGTAATATTAATTTTAGAACAGAATTATTGTATATGGAATATTTTATGTTCTTGGTAACCAGATATACAGAGTTAATATATGGAGATAAAAAAGAAGAAAAAATCCGTAAAAAATTCTTTATAAGATGTGAAGAAACATTAGATTTAGTAAAAGATTGCGATGATTTTTTGATTCTAGGAAGTGTCTATTTTACAACAGGCGGGCATTATTGTTTTTATGGAACTCTTTTTGCTAAAGAGAAAAACGAAAGGATGAAACTTATTGAAAAAGGGTTTAGCTTACTAGAAAAAGCAATCATTTTTTTTAGGACAACAAAAGATTATATTAATTTAATCTTTGCAATTTATTCATTGGATTATTTAGCTGGTGTTTTTGGAAAATTTGAATATTATCAGAAGAGAATTATTAGTGACGTACATGAACTTGAGAATCTCAATAAAGTTTATGATGGTTTTCATACTTCTCACAGTCTCTTGGGATCTCGCCTATCTCTTGTATATTATCTTAATTTTGCTAGTAAAAGTTTTTTTAAAGATGAGACAAGGAAATCCTTTGCAAAAGCGGGAGTAATTTATGGTAAAAAAGTTTTAAAAAATCTCGCATTTGGACCTCTTTTGGCCCAAGATTCTCAATCATTAACTCGATTTTATTCACAATTAGTTATTCTTGCCGATGAAGATGATCCTCAACAGGATTATATTCAAAAAATGTTTTTTTATGCAGATCAGGCTAAAAATCATTCTAAAGGATTTATTGGAGGAACTATTAGATCAGCTGGTTTTGATTCGATATACAGAGCTAATAAAACTATGGTAGATAATGTTAAAGACAAAGAGACCAAAATCAAACATTTAAAGATCGCGATTGAAGCTGCTACGAGTATTATTAAATATGCAATCGAATCCTACAACTTATTTTTGGCCTCTCAGATGCGTTTAGGCTTACTTTTTGAGGAATTAGGAATTCTAACTACTGAAAAAAAATCTCTGACGGAAGCTAGGGAAATATTTCTACGTCTAATTAAAGAAACTTCAGAAAAGGGTTATTATTATCATTATACTGCCGCTTGTTATGAATACATAGCCCGGCTAGAAGATCGAATGGGAAATCACCTGGCTTCTGCAGAATATTATGCTAAAGCAGAAAAAGCACATAATAAATCATTAGTGGAAATTGAATTCAAACAATTAAAAGATAGAGTTAATGAAAAAATAAAGTATGTTAAAGCTTGGAATTTAATTGAAAAAGCGAAGTCATTCCATAAAAGAGAACAACATTTAAACGCAAAAGAATGTTATAGGAAGGCATCAGAAATTATAGCAAATTTACCAAGCTTCAATTATGAAGCTAATTATTATGGTGCATGGGTGTTTTTAGAAGAAGCAGAGGACCTCAGCAAACAGGAAAAATACAATGAAGCTATAAACAGTTATGAAAAGACCAAAGACCTTTTTGATACCGCAATTATCATGATTAGATTTATTAGAAAAAATGTAAGACGGTCAAAAGAACTAAAAAAACTTGAGAAAGCAGCAAGAGTCAGAATGAACTATTGTTCAGCTAGAATAAATCTTGAGGAAGCAAGGATTTTGGGAAAAAAAGGAGAGCATATTGCAGCTGCAGAAAGATTTGCTTTAGCAGCAACTCAATTCAAAGATACGTGTTTAATATTCAATATAAAAAGAGATCGAAAAGAACTTGAAGCAGTTTTTCATCTCTGCAGAGCCTGGGAAAGTATGGAATTAGCAGAAAACTTTGAAGAACCTATGAAATTTAAACTGGCTGCTGAGATATTCGCAAAAGCTAGTGATATCTTTGAAGAAAGTAAATTAAAGTTTTTAGCTCAAGGTAACTCACATTTCTGTATGGCATTGGAGGCGGGATGCAGGTTTGACCAATCTGATGAAACTGATATTAAAACTCGTTTATACACAAAAGTAAAATCAATTCTTAGAAAGGCAGCTAATTCATATGAAAAGGGTGGTTTTAGAAATGGAGCTGCATGGGCTCTGGCAACATCTACTCACTTCGATGCAGCTTGGTATTTAATCAAAGCAGATGAAGAATTAGAGATTAACAAAAAACAAGAGTTTTTAAATATTGGATCTACATATTTAAAATCAGCAGCAGAACTTTTTGGCAAATCAGGGTACAAAGAGAAGCAAAAAGAAGTTTTAGAAAGATTAGATAGAATATCAAAGGAAGAAAAAATTCTAATTTCAGCATTAAATACCATAAAAAAACCATCAATTTCTAGCAGTAATGAAGGCATTTCGGCACATTCTTGTCCTGTAGAAATTAGCTATTCCCCTAGGATTAGTGAGATTAACGAGATATCTGGAGAGGCAAATATATTTCTTAGTAGAGATAGAGGTAAGGAAAAATATAACTTACAATACATAGATTTATTAAAAGGGCATCCAGAGATTCAGAAAAAAGAATGCAAAGTTGGTATTGCTCAAATAGGTCTTTCAGCTTCGGGAAATATCTTAGATGAATTTTTCGATTTGAAAAAATCTGGGTTATTAAGATTAAAAAAAAGCAAACTTGATGAAATTAAAAACAAAATAAAAGAGTTCATAAATAAAGCTGCTAAAGCCGGAGCAAATATTCTAATATTTCCAGAAATGACTATAGATCTTAATTATAATGAACTTTTTGAAGAGATTTGCGAACTTGCTAAATTATATAATATGTTAATCATTCCTGGTTCATATCACCATGAAGGAACAAGGCGTAATGTTTGTTCTGTAATTGGTCCGACAGGTATTCTTTGGGAACAGGAGAAACATATCCCTGCGATTATTAATTTTGAAGGCAAAAGGTTTAAAGAGAATATAGAAGTAGGAAACATTCCATGGATTACAACTATTTGTAATACCGAATTTGGTAGAATTGCAATTGCAATTTGTAGGGACTTCTTAGATATGGATCTCAGAGTGGAATTAAAAAATTTTGAACCTCCGGTAGATATCATAATAAATCCAGCTTTCACACCGGTCACAGCGGATTTTAAAGCAACACATTTTGATGCTCGAAGATCAATCTATGCTTATAGTTTCTTTGTGAACGTCGCCGAGTTTGGTGATTCACTAATTTATACACCGGAAAAGGATCGTACTGAAAGGATAATAAAAGCAAAAGAAGAAGGCTTAATTGTAAAAGACATAGATCTTTTTCAGTTGCGGTCTGAACGCAAGAAATGGGAAGTAAACAAAAAAAAGGAAATACAATTTATCCAAAGCACCCGCTGATTTACTTTTTTCCATTATTGTATCAATCGTTTCCTAATTTTTAATACAAATCTGAGATTTTACTAATTATTGAATAAAAAGAGTTTTTTTATGAAGAGTAAAAACATTCCCGCAATAATTGGTGCTGCTCAGTTTACACAACGTAAAGAGTCTGACCAAACACTTGATCCACTAAGTTTAATGGTTAAAACAAGCCAGATGGCTATTGAAGATACAAAAGTTAATGATATAGTAGATTTTATAGATGCAGTTTATATGATTAACATTATATCTTGGTCATATGAAGACGCTCCGGGTTTGCTTAGTAAAAGACTTAATATTAAACCTAAGGAAAAGGTTTACTTTTCTATCTCTATGGGAGGGAATAGTCCCCAATTAATGGTAAATCGAGCAGCTAAAGCTATTGTAAAAGGTACTCATCGCTGTGTTCTTATTACGGGTGGAGAAGCAGCCTATACTATTGGAAAAAAATTTAAGAATATTCCTCCCAAAAGCTGGCCGGAGAGAAGGGAACCTAGGTATATTGAAGAAAAGAAATTGGGTTATCTCAGCGCATTTGAAAGGAAAAATGCCTTAGGTTGGCCACCTATTGCATATTCAATGTTTGAGAGTGCTGTTAGAGCATTTTTCGGACGAAACCAAGAAGATCATATAGCATATATCGGGGAACTATATGAAAGATATTCGAAAGTAGCTTCAGAGAATCCTTTCAGTTGGACTCATAAATATCTAAAAGCTGAAGAAATTACAACACCTACCAAAGATAATCGTTACATCACGTTTCCTTATACCAAACAAATGTGTGCAAACAATTTTGTAGACCAATCAGCAGCTGTAATAATTACAAGTCAAGAGATAGCTGAGTCGCTTAAAATCGACCCCAGCGACGTGATTTACTTAATGGGGGGTGCTGATTTTAAAAATATAGGTGAGATTACTAGACGTCCAAACCTACATGATTCACCGGCAATAAGGGAAGGTTCTAAACTTGCATTAGAGCAAGCAGGCTTAACTCTTGATGAAATAAATAGATTTGATTTCTATAGTTGTTTTCCTTCTATGGTAGAAATAATTATAAAAGAACTTGGTATTAAGAAAGACGATCCACGCAATTTAACAATTACCGGTGGTCTTCCTTTCCATGGAGGTCCCTTAAGTGCCTATTCTTTGCAAGCAATTGTAGAAGCGGTGAATTTGATAAGGAGTAACCCGTCTTTAAAGGTAATGGTTTTAGCAAATGGAGGTTACAATTCCGGTGAGTCAATAGGAATTTATGGGTCAACACCAGGTAAAACTCCTTGGTATATACGCGATGACTCAAAAATACAACAATCGATTTTAGACAAAGCCTTACCTAAAGCTGTTGAAAAGGCTAATGGAAAACTCACTATTGATGCATATACTATTCTTTATAGTCGAACTGGAAAAATAAAGAGGGGAATTTTCGTTGGAACACTTGAAAATGGATTACGTACAGTTGCTATTACTAGGGAAGAACTCCCAATATTGTCAACTCTAGAAACAAAAGAAGTTGTGGGAAAAACTTTTAAAGTTGAATATGATTCAGAAATGGATAGAAATATTGTTTATATTGATTGATTGAATCCGAAAAATGCTATTTTTCATTTTTTTTAGTTTTCCATTAAAGAAGATAAGAAGATGGAATTATTATTTATTATATTCATAATTATATTGATAGAAAGATTTTGTATTCTGATTAGGTGAATATTTTGGAAAAACAACTTATGGGTTGGGTGTGTAGTTATACTCCTTTAGAATTAATATATGCAGCAAACTTCTTACCCTATCGCATTGAAGGCCATTCCAAACCAATTGGGGCAGCAGATTCTTACATTCATCCCAATTATTGTCAATTTGTGAAATCTGCAATAGACAATGCCATAGAGGGTAAATATAATTTTCTTGAGGGAGTAGTATTTGTGAATTCCTGTGATGCAATGAGACGGCTTCATGACGTTTGGAAACGATATATCCCATCAAAATTTAACTATATTTTAGATTTACCTATGGGAGAATCAAATTTAGGAGTAAAATACCTAAGAAATGAATTTCATAAATTTAAGCTTGCTCTAGAAAAGTACAACAATAAAACTATCCAAGAAGAAGATCTTAAAAAATCAATAAAGTTATTTAATGAATCTCGATCGCTATATTGGGAATTAGATTCATTAAGAACTCAGGATCCCCCTTTAATAAGTGGAGAAGAAATGACGAAAATAACTTCTCAGTTTTTTAAGTCCAATCCAATAGCTTGGAATGAAAAAATCAAAACCATTTTCAAAGCAAAGAAGCAAGCTAATTTAATAAATAAAAAACCACGAGTACTATTATCAGGAAGCCCCATTCATAATATCGAATTTATTAAGTTTGTAGAGAATTGTGGATTGAACGTAATTTATGAAGACCTTTGTACGGGAAGTAAATTTTTCAACTTAAATATTAAAAATTCAGAAGATTTGTTAGAATCTTTAAGTGAAGCTTATATTAATAGGACGCCATGTGCGCGTATGATGAAAATTAACGATCGTGCTTCAAATATCTTTGAATTATCTCAAAAATTAAATATTGATGGGATAATCTATCATTCATTAAAATTTTGTGATACATATTTATATTATCAAACGATGAGACGCTTAGACAGCTATTATTAATTGAAAAATCAGTTTCAAATACAATTTTCAGGAGGTAATTATAATGGCA
>SDBU01005870.1_pt1 | contig 14567 bp, 13 predicted proteins | sample 2277071 | NCBI WGS metagenome assembly SDBU01 (sample SAMN10397929, study PRJNA504765) | marine sediment metagenome | isolation source: marine sediment core GS08_GC12, 126 cmbsf | place: Arctic Ocean: Gakkel Ridge, Loki's castle | collected 2008
TGGAGAGATGTCCGAGCTGGCTGAAGGAGCGCGACTGGAAATCGCGTGTGCTGCCAAAAGTGGTACCGAGGGTTCGAATCCCTCTCTCTCCGCCATTTTTATCTCTCCCAACCGGGATGAACCGTGAACTGGGAACTTTAATTATACAAGGTATGTGGATATGTCCTATGAAGTTTTTGCCAGGAAATGGCGACCCCAGGTCTTTGAAGATGTCATTGGCCAGGAACATATAACCCAGACGCTGATCAATGCCATCAAGGCTGACAGATTGGCCCATGCCTATCTCTTTAGTGGCGCAAGAGGGGTGGGAAAAACCTCGGTTGCCCGGATACTGGCCAAGGCCATAAATTGTATGGAAGGTGAGCCTGGCATTCCATGCAATAAATGCAGCTCGTGTACAGAGATAACCAACAGCTCATCCGTTGATGTCCAGGAAATTGATGGGGCATCAAATCGTCGTATCGAGGAAATCAGAGAGTTGAGGGAAAATATCAAATATATGCCCTTAGCCAGCAAATTCCGTATTTACATCATTGATGAGGTCCATATGCTTACAAGGGAGGCCTTTAATGCCCTCCTCAAAACCCTTGAAGAGCCCCCTCCTCATGTCAAATTCCTTTTTGCCACAACCGATCCCCATAAGGTCCCTGTCACCATTCTTTCCAGGTGCCAGCGGTTCGACTTCAAAAGGATCCCTCCGGGCCAGATTGTCAGTCAGCTTGAAAAAATAGCAGGGGAAGAAGGGATTGAGACAAAAAGATCGGGTCTGAACCTCATTGCCAGAGAGGCGGAGGGGAGCATGCGGGACGCTGAGAGCTTGCTGGACCAGGTCGTTTCATATACCGGGCCAAATGTTGAGGATAAAAACATCTTAGATATCCTGGGTATCATTGATAGAGACATTATCTTTGAAACATCTCTCGCTATCATCAAGGGCTCCCCTGTAAAGTGTATAGAGATTGTTGATAAAATTTATAACTTTGGATATGACATCAAAGAATTTTACAAGGCCCTCATGGATCAGTTCAGAAATCTGCTGGTCAGCCTGATTGCCCCTCAAAGCGATCTACTCGAAATGACCGATAGCGATAAGGATGAAATCAAGCGTCAGGCAGAAATGGCGGGACTTGAAAAACTTCAGCAATCATTAAACCTCCTTATTGCAAGGGAGGAGGATTTGAGATTCACCTCCCATACCAAGCTGGTGCTGGAGACCATAATGGTCAAATTGTGTCGGCTGGGAGAGGTCCTCTCTTTTGACGAACTGATAGGAAAAATAGAGACTCTTGAAAAAAGGTTGTCATCGCGTTCCCCTTCCGGTGATAATATGTCAGTCGGCCATCTCTCCGACCCCGGGTCAAGTTGGGAAACAGAAGAAAAGGGAAAAAATGGGCCGGAAATGCATGGGGATACACCTAAAAGAGAAGACTGGGATGGCCTCCTGACCTACCTCTCATCCAGGAATAGGGCCATGTCCAATGTCCTCAAGGAGTGGCGCCTAGTGAATTTAACAACCGATACCCTGGAAATAGCCAGGGGCGATAGTTCTTTCTCATCCAGTTATCTTGATGAGCCGGAGAGGTTAAGTAAGTTGGCCGACTACTGTCAAAAATTTTTTAAACGGGATATTAAGATAAAAATCGTGGATAACGAACAAAACAACAATAAAAAAATGGATCTCCCAAAAGAGGAGAAACCGGATCTTCCCCGACCTGTTCAAGATGTACTCCAAATCTTTCAGGGAAAGATAAAGGGAGAAATCCATTGACCTGATGGCTGATGGAATCTATTTGAACTTCGCTACGCAATTGGAATAATGGAATGATGGAATACTGGGTTATGGGGAAATGGAAAAGTGGGTTATTGAGAAAATTCACATTGCCAAGGAAGCTTAAGATCTTTATAAATGAAAAACTTCCTTTGAAAACCAACATTCCACTGTTCCATCATTCCATGTGGAAAGCGAAAAGGACGTGCCTCAATAAATCACTTTTATTTCAATAGGTTGTAGAAATCCCGAGTTGTATAAAATTGCGAAGCAATTTTATTAAGGAGGTAGAAAACGTGAAAGGCTTACCAAATATGGGCAATATTTTGAAACAGGCTCAACAATTACAGTCCAAAATGGCCAAACTCCAGGAGGAATTGGGGGATAGAACAGTGGAGGCCTCTGCCGGAGGCGGTATGGTCTCAGTAGTAGTAAATGGCAGGCAGGAGGTTCTCTCCATAAACATCGAGCCTGAAGTGATCAGCCCTGATGATATAGAGATGTTACAGGACCTGATCCTGGCAGCGGTTAACGATGGCCTGTCAAGGGCGAAAAATATGGTCAACGAAAAAATGGGGGAGATGACAAAAGGACTTAACCTGCCTAACATCCCGGGCCTTACCGGATAAGGAGGGAGCTGTGGGAATCCATCCGCCCCCTCTTGAAAAATTGATCGAACAACTTTCCAGATTACCGGGAATCGGTCAGAAATCAGCCACCAGGGTGGCTTTATATATCTTGAAGAGCCAGAGAGATCTGGCCGAGAATCTTGCCAAAAGCCTGATAGAGGTAAAGGAAAAGATAAAGTTTTGCTCCATCTGCTTTAATCTTACCGATGATGACCCATGCTTCACCTGCCGAGACAAAAACCGGGACAATGGGATCATATGCATTGTTGAAGGACCGGGTGATCAACTGGCCGTTGAGGAGCCGGGAGTCTTCAAGGGAAGATACCATGTGCTTCACGGGGTGCTATCTCCCCTGGATGGTATTGGGCCTGAAGACCTAAAAATAGGAGAGTTCCTTGCACGCATTGAAAAAGAGGATGTAAAGGAGGTCATCCTGGCTACCAACCCCACTGCAGAAGGTGAGGCAACAGCCTCTTTTCTGGGCAAACTCCTTTCCGATAAAGAGATCAAAGTTACCCGAAGAGCCTTAGGTGTTCCGATGGGAGGAGATCTGAAATACATGGACTCAATGACCCTCCAGCACTCCTTCAAAAGCAGAATCGATGTGAAGGATCCCTTACCATCAAGGAGCTAAGACTTAAGGTCTTCACTCCTTGAGATTCTTAGGCTTTTCAACGCGAAATGGGGGGGCTTACCAAATGGCAGATAAATTGAAAAAACTTGTAATATTTTTGTCTTTTTTGCCCATGCTTTTTATGGGGTGTGGGCATGTGGTTGTTACACCCGAAGCTGTTGATGTCTGGCAATTCGATTTTTCAGGAGATGTTACGTGGACCCTTTACGCACGTATTATCGATAATGCTATATCGGAGAAAAATTTGAAAGGCGATATCAGCCAGAGCACTCATGGACCTGGGAGCTTTCAGATATATTATATGAAGGCGAGAGTAGAGAATGGACTCCTGCATGGAGAAATAAAGGGTTTTGCAACTGTTGAGGGAGGGGCTTCTCCGGTGAAGATTTCGTTTTCAGGAAAAATATCTGATACGGAGGGCCAAGGGGAATGGTCAGCGGAGCGTATAATAGGTCCCGCATATGGCGACTGGAGATGCATAGCCCTACATTAGTTAGAATAAGGGGAAAATAAAATTAACCATTTAGCGAAAGGTGTGGAATGGTCTGTTAAGTGAATGAAGTAACCAATTCAATCAACTCTTTGATTTTGAAAGGCTTTGCCAAAATAGAATCAAACAGCTCTTTTTCCACATCACCAGTGTAGGCGGAAACCGCTATGATTGGTGTTTTATCTGTTTTTTCATTGTTTCTGATATGTTTTGCAACCTGATTTCCATCTGCAACCGGCATGCGAATGTCTGTGATAACCAGATTAAAACGAGAACCGTTATTTAATAATTCGATGCCCTCAATGCCATTATGTGCAATTTTTACGTCATAACCATGGTGAGTGAGAGCCAGGTCTATCACGTTAAGAATATTATGATCATCCTCAATAACTAAAATTTCTTTCATGCCGGACCTCTCACTTTCTCTCAATATCGGACAGGTGATCCAGAAAAATATTCATGGTGTTTAAATTATCGAATGGATTCACAGGCAAGGCCTCTGATATGATATAAGGGTCCCGGCCTTCCTTTTTACCCTCAGATATTTCTCTTTTTCAAATTGCTAAAAAAAAGGCAATGATGAGCTAATAGGCTTATCGGTTCAAACCCTGGATTTCTTTAATAGAATTAAGGGGGGTAAAATCTGAGGCTTTAGGGAGGTCACTATTTCTCGCCAAACATGAAAACAGAGCTTAATCCAATTCCATGCAAGATTAGCCCATGCCCTATTTATAGAGGTTCCACAATTGATCACGTTCCCCGGTTCTTATATAGTTGATATAAGAGTCAGGATTTTTTAAAAGACGCCATTTCACGAGCCGAAACGAATATTGCCAAACTACTCGTCCGATAGGAATAAGGAAGTGCCTTACATATTTTGGTATAATTAGGTTTAGTCTCTTTTTTATTGTTCTGAAAAAAAGCAGTAATGAAAAGCTAATCCTATCAAAAAAGCTTCCATTTATCTGGTGCATATTTCCAAATGATTCCTTGTGCGTCTGAGATGATTGAGAAGCACTTCCAAGATGGAAAATAAGGTCGTCATAAAGACTTCCGATTTTGGGATTAATGTCGCCACCCTTGTTTGACTTTATCATCGGAAGCCAGCTTAGCCCCTCTAAATAAATCTTAAAGCCGAAACCGCCCCCGCATTCATTGCTCTTATAAATCTGTTTGATTTCTTCGAAGTATTGCTCGCATTCTCTGGAGCGGAGTTCTTTATCGGAAAGAAGAAACCTTGGGTCGTATTTGAGATAAAAATCGCGATGAAAAAGCATGCAAGCGGTATTGGTACCTTGCCAATATTCGCTATCTATCCTAACGGCAACCAATGCACAGGAAGCCGAAAGTTTCCCGGCCATTCCCTGGACCCAAGCCGAGCTTATGGGAAAAGAATCCACATGTAAAATCACAACATGACTGACACCATCTTCTATAGCAATCTTTACTAATCGCTCTAAATAAAAGGCATGCTCGAGATCCCCTCTGAGATCAGTCGCCCCAAAGCGAAAAGTTTTAACTCTAGAATGCTGTTCTAATTTTTGCCTGAACTTAGGTAGAAGTCTGTTGATACATCCATAAATCGTATATGGTACTGACGTGTGTCTTTCAATTTGCCTTAGATGTAAATCAAGTAGCTTTTCGTCTTCATCATTGACTAAATACACAACAACTATGCCCAGCTTCATGGGGACTCCTTAAAGTCGCATCTGTTGCTCCACAGTTCTACAAGTCGGATAGAACTCGAAACGATTTATCTGATATTTTCAATACCGAGGAGACGGAAGGTAAACATGATGCTGTCCACACCATCTAGACTTTCCGTTATAAGCCTCAATCCCCAGCACTGGGACTGGTAGTCGAGCCAGTAGCCGCTCTCAATGTTGTGCCGCAGTTCGAGGTCCCTCTTAAGGGAAGTACCTGCTGAGAATCCATACAAAAGATTGATATTGAGGCGATAATTTATGCTGTCATTGCTCTCAGTTGCATATTGGTAATCGATCTCATAGCTATCCTCTCTACCCCCGGATCTGTCAACGGTAAGTTCAAGTGATAGGTCTGCAAAGGAAAAATCATTTTCATAATGATCCCAGTGGACCTCTGCATCAAGATCCAGGTCTGTGAAAAAGGGAATAACGTTCAATATCCCGACCAGCGGCTCAAAGGGCTCTTTTTTCCGGTATCGCTCCTCATCACCTCTTGCCTCATCTATATCGTATCCTTGGCTGAGACGGAAAGTGGCCCACTGCGCATAGGTAACCACCCCTTTATCATCTTCTTTCCTTGCATCAAGAAAGTTATCGATGGAAAGGGTTACCCGGTTAACTTTCCCCTCCACGTCGATCTGCTCAAACCAGGGTCTATCTCTATCCTCATCTTCGTGGCCCCGAAATGTATAAGTAAGAGATGGTGAGATCTTATGCTTCAACTTTTTTACATTTCCACGCTCAAAATCAAAAATCCTTTCCAGGTGAGTGGATAGACTGGCCTGCATCTGGTAGGCATCCCTGGACTGCTCGTCTCTATTTTCAGGATCATTATCGATCCATTGCATATCTCTGCTAAAACTGACAGATGGTTCAAATTCCAGATAGGGTCCCAACCACATGGGATAAGACAGCTCAGGAGTAAAAGAGATGCTGTTTCCTTTCAGCCCTTCATCACGCCAGATATGATCGTAGTCGGTGTCAAATTTGACGAAAAGAGGAAGACCAGCTAGCGGGCGGGGCAGAACCGCAAAATCTAACCCTGCCAGGGGTTGGGGCGTTTCATCATTTGGAGGGTTTTCCGGCCGCTGGTGATAGGAGGCGAGTGCCTGGACAGTGTAGTCCTCTCTTTCATGACTCACCCTCAATGCAGACCTCCTCGTGGGCGAATGGATCTCGTCAACAGGCCTGCCGAACTCTTTAGCCAGATTCGGCCTTGCTTCAAATCCGAAAAGACCTCCGCGGAATTCCTTCAGGTAATCTTGATCACTCACAAAATCGGTGTCAAGACGAGCCTTAAGACCCCAGGGCAACTGTTGGTCTGCCTTGTTTCTCACCCAATACCGGGTCTCATTTGTTCGCGGAAAGGGGCTGAGATCCACCTCATCAGGTCTGTTCAAGTCCTTTTTTTCTATTCTATCAGAGAGTATATCGAAGAGGAATACCCCTTTTGATTCCATATCAGTTAGGTAGCGCAATTCAAATCCCTGCATAAAACCGCGCTTACTCATATAACGCTCATAAAAGGTGGCATCTACCTGCTCTGATATGGCCCAGAAAAAAGGGATCTCCACATCCATACCGTTTCGGTTCGAATAGCCCAACCTTGGCGGGAGTAAACCCGTCTGCCGTGTTGTCTTGACAGGAAAGACGGCATAGGGGATATAAAAAACAGGGAAATCCCGGATCCTGAATACTGCATGCTTTACGGTACCATATCCACCGATGGTAACCTTGATCTCTGAACCTGTGATGCTCCAGTCTGGCTTGACACCATCACATGTGGTCAGGCGGCAGTCTTTGACAAGGTAGGTGTTGAGACTCAGCCTTTGCATGACTCTTCCGTTGATGTAGTAGTGGTTTTCCTGGCTGAAAAGGCGACCATTGGTGATCTGTCCGATGTTATTATTAAGATCAAAGAGTCCTTTCTCCCCGGTGAGGATATCTCCATCCACCTCCAGCCTGATACCCCCTGAAACCTGCAACATACCCGTATCTTTATTATAGATGGCCTTTTGGGCTGAAAAGACCTGGCCACCTCTTTTTATAACCACCTCTCCCTCTGCTGCAAAGAGGCTTTCATTTTCCATATAGCTCATCCTGTCGGCGGTTATTTCCCAACGGGCCTCCTTATCCCCTAAAATATAGTCCTTTAATAATGGATCCTCCGCAAAGGAGAAATTCGCCTTGGGGATGATCAAAAAGAGGGCAGATAGTATCAGGGAAGTCTTTTTTAACCTTTCAAATCTCATCCGGCCTCTGTTTTTCAGGGTCAAAATAGGTCATGGCCTCTCCTACCGTAAAAAGAGAACCGCAGATCAAAATCAGGTCCTCAGGATGGGCCATCCCTCTCGCCTTGTCAAGGGCATCTGATATCGCAGGGACGATTTCCCCCTCTCTTTTTATGGAAGCGGCCTCCCTAACAAGGATCTCAGGATCGGCCGACCTATAATAGTCCGGCTTCGTATAGATAACATAGTCAGCCATGGGCAAGATCCCCTGAATAATCCTGCCTATATCCTTATCCTCCATCACACCTATGACCAAAATCAGACGGCTGTACCGAAAACTCTTACCTATGGAATCGGCAAGTTCTCTTATGGCGGTCGGGTTATGGGCACCATCCATGATGATAAGAGGTTCTCTTGAAACAATGTGCATCCTTCCGGGCCAGGTGATATCCCCCAACCCTTCTATGATATCAGGGGAGGATACCTTAAATCCTTTCATCTCAAGCAGCTCTATCACTGAAAGGGCTAAGGCGGCATTCCGATTCTGGAACCGCCCCTTGAGACCCAGCTCAAGACCCTTAAATCTGCGTTTAAAGCCATAGTAGTTGAGTCTAAAACCGTTTGCACGATAATGGATATCCTTGCCCACCCGCCAAAAAGGGGCCTTTTTCTGCTCACAAATAGATTTGAACAGTGAAATGACAGAAGGTTGAGTTGCCGCTGTCACCAGATCAACTCCTCTCTTGATGATTCCTGCCTTTTCCCTCGCTATATCGATCAGACGAGGTCCTAAGAAAACCTGGTGCTCAAGGGAGATATTGGTAATCACGGACACAATCGGCTTGATAACATTGGTTGCATCCAGTCTTCCCCCCATTCCCACCTCCATGATGGAAATATCGGTCTTTTCCCGTGCAAAATAGATCAGGGCCATGGCCGTTGTGACCTCAAAAAATGTGGGAGGATGCCCTGGATCGATCACATCCATAAGTTCACCGATAATTGCCGCTGCCTTCTCCGGGGCCATCTCCCGACCGTTGATGCGAAATCGCTCTGTGAACCGCACCAGATGAGGGGAGGAATAAAACCCGACCTTGAGACCAGATTTAATAAGAATGGACTCCACCATTGCGGCAACCGAACCCTTGCCGTTGCTCCCCGCAATATGTATATATTTCCGGTCATGTTGGGGGCTCCCAAATGCCTTCAAGAGATTGGACGTCTTTGACAGACCAAATTTAAGGCCGTACTTCTGAAGGCCATAGAGATATTGAACCGCATCTCCATATGGGATCTTAGATGTTTTCATATTGTAACTACACAGGAGCCAGAAGTCAGAAGTTAGTCACAGGCGGTATATATCGCCCCTATTCTGGATTCTGACTCCTGACTTCTGACTCCTAAACAATTACTTCATCTCCTCTCAAGGGTTGTATACCCGAGATGGAGCAGTTTACGGCCCACATTCCTGAAAAGCACTTCCACCTTTTCCCCTTCCATGAATCTGGAGATAACCCCCGGACCAAAGGCTGGATGATTTACCCTGTCACCGGGGCGAAGCCCTGAAGTATGCCCTTTTTGTGGTGGGCGAGGCCGAGATTTTGTAGCAGGCCATTGGATTGCATTCCTTCTTCCCAAAGGCTGAGAGGAGCCAAATTCAATCAACTCTTCAGGAAGGTCCCGGATAAAGGAGGAAAGACCGTTCCTGTATCCCATCGCAGCGCCGCCTGAAGTGGACCAGGGCTGGGAGACCTGTTGACTTGGATAGCACATGATCAAGAGATCCTTGGCTCTGGTGGCGGCCACGTACATCAGTCGACGCTCCTCTTCAACGGCAGCCTGATTGGAATGTGCCTTTGCAGAGGGGAAATACCCTTCCATCACCCGTATGACAAACACCACAGACCATTCAAGGCCCTTTGCAGAATGCACTGTCGACAGGGTCAGGCAATCCCCCCTCGGCTCGGGGTTCATATCTGCAGAGGTGCTGGGGGGCTCCATGATCAGATCGTCCAGAAAGGCCCTTAATTTTCCATATCGATCAGCCATGGGAATCAACTGCTCCAGGTCTTTCTGCCGCCGGGGAAAATCATCAAATTTTTCTTTCAGAATAGGTTCATAATAATTTATGACGAGCTCTACAGCCTTTTCCGGAGGCAGACCCCGGGCCGATAATTCCTTTAGGAGTCGAGAAAGCACTCCCAGGCCATCACCATCTTTACCTGCCCCGGGCCATTCGGCAACCTGCCCTGGAAGGCACCGGTTTGTTTTCATCCAGTTTATAATTGACTGGCTTTTCCTCTTGCCTATGTTTTTTATCAGCCTGAGGATACGACCCCAGCTTATGCTGTCATCCCTGTTCAACGTAATCCTCAGGTGGGCCAAAAGGTCCTTTATGTGAGCTGATTCCATGAATTTGAAACCGCCATATTTTACAAAAGGAATGCGCTGGCGAGTCAGTTCCATTTCCAGCTCAAAGGAATGGTAAGCGGCCCGGAAAAGGATGGCGATATCCCTGATGGATCGCCCCTGGCTTATATGATCTTTTATTGATTGGCATATGAACATGGCCTGTTCCGGTTCCGTCCTAGTATCAATAACCCTGGGCATTTCACCGCCAGTCCTTTTTGTAAACAGGCATTTGGTATATTTTTCACTGGCATGATCCATAAGGGCATTGGTAAAGGTGAGTATAGGTTGAGTCGACCTATAATTTTCCTCGAGCTTGATAATTTTGGATCCGGGAAAGATCAGCGGGAAATCAAACATGTTTTTATAGTTGGCTCCCCGGAATGAATATATGGACTGGGAGTCATCTCCCACCACCATAATATTTTGGTGGCTGACGGCGAGCCATTTCACGATATCAGCCTGGATGGCGTTTGTGTCCTGGTATTCGTCAACCATGACATAGCGGTATTGCTCGCTCAAGCTCTTACGAATCTCTTCATTCTCGGATAGAATCTGCCTGAAAGAGATGATCAAATCATCATAGTCCATGAGTTGATCGGTTCTCTTATACTTACCGTAAAGCTGCATGAGCTTTTTTACCTGGGGAACGTATTCCAGGAACTGCGCATACTCCTCTTGCATTAGGAGTTCAATGGGCTGCTGAAGGTTTGCTGCCTTGCTTAGAATAGTGGCAAGTGTAGAACGTTTTGGAAACCTTATGGAGCCCTTATCTATTTGGATTTCCCGAACCAGGGCCTGAATGACCTCTTCCATATCTGACCTGTCGAGAATGGTAAATGACCTGTCAAAACCCAAAAGATTTGCATTTTTCCTGAGCACACGGTGGGCCAGGGAGTGAAAGGTCCCGCCGGAGACATGCCTGCATCTTTCATCTGCCAGCCCGGCCGCCCTTTCCAGCATCTCACCCGATGCCTTTCTCGTAAATGTGAGCAGCAAAATATTTTCCGGGGAAACACCTGTCTCTATCAGACGAGCCACTCTGTAGACTAAGGTCCTGGTCTTCCCGCTGCCCGCACCTGCAATCACCAAAACGGGGCCATTTAGGGTCATAACCGCTTTCAACTGTGTAGGGTTCAGATCTCTTTGATAGTCTACTTTATCCTTTTTCAATCTTTATCCTTCCACCGTACCTATGTTAAGGGCGTACTGCATGATGACATAAATCAGATATATGCCCAACAGCCAATAACCTTGCCATTTTCTAAAGTGGCCATCTTTGTTCATAAAAATAAAGACCCTGAAGGAGTAAAGGATGATGAGCATCGCCGGGAAGTGGAAATAGAAAAAATTGGAAGGAATCGCCAGGGGTCTGGCGCTTGCCGCAGCGCCGATAACGAACAGACAGTTCAAGACATCTGCTCCGACAACGTTACCCACCGTGATTTCAGGATACCCCTTACGGACAGCAGCAATCGCCGTCATCAGTTCGGGCAGAGATGTGCCAAAAGCAACCATGGTAGCGGCAATGACATCCTCCGGCACCCCAAATCTTGATGCGATTTCAGACGCACTCGGTACCAGCATCCGGGCACCTATCACGATCAAAAACAGACCTAAAATGATCAACATCCAGCATTTCGGTAGGCTCATCAATTCCGAATCATGCTCTTTTTCTCCTTTCATGGCCAAGTCCCCTCCCTGCTTAGCCCAGATATAGGTTATGTACATATACCCGGCCAGCAAAACCAGGAAGAAAAAACCGACCCATCGGTTCAGCACCGGCTCCCCTTCAGAGACCATCAAACTCATCAACGAAATGATTACAAGCAGCGTGGCCGCTCCGATCTGTACCCAACCCGTTCGATTGAGTATAAATTTGTTTACAGGGACAGCAGCCAGGATGCATGTCAACCCAAAGATCAAGCCGGTGTCGGCAATGATAGAGCCTACGCCATTGCCCAGGGCAAGGCCGGGGTTACCCATAAATGCGGCCATAACCGAAACAAAAGCCTCAGGTGTGGTTGTCCCGAGCGAAATAATCGTCGCACCGATGACTATTTTGGGCAGCCCGGTCCTCTGGGCCAAGTCAACAACGCCGTCAATCATACTGTCTGCACCTTTTGAGAGCAGGATGACACAGACAACAATGATCAATAACAGGACAAAAGTGGGGAGCCCGACAAGAAGATTTTCAAACAGCGTGTCATCACCAATCCAGCGCAAAATATTGTACTCCATATAAGTCAACCTCCTTAAATTTTACGTATCGGAATTTCTACAACATACTGAAATTAAATTGGTTTATCGAGGCATGTTCTTTTTCTCTTATCTGAAGAGGATCATTTTTCGCCAAGTATCTAACATTATCTAAGAATGAACAGTGAAATCAATACAGCCATCACCGAAAGGAAAATCAGGGCAAGAGGGATAAAAAAGGCAATAATAACCCTCAAATAGGATGTGTTATGAATCTCCCGGATTCCTATTATCTGGATGATGAGAAGCCAAAAACTGCCTATCAGTCCACCAATAAAGGGTATCAGACCCAAGACCTGGGTGGCCTGGGAATAGGATATAACCCGGAAAGTGGCCTCAAAGCCGTTTTTCTCCCCTCTGACAACGAGCAGCAAAAGATGGAGGATACTGCTTGTCAAAAAGATGGTTATAGTCACAAAAAGGGGGGAAATGACTATTATAATTAAAAATATGAGGCTCCAGGCAAACTGGCCGGTTAGGTCATGGCCTAGGGAAATGAGGCCGCCAAACATTATCAAAAACTGCCAGAAAAACCCAAACATGGACCCTATAGAGCCTAGCAGTAGCCCAAAGGCCAAGGGTTCTCTTATCCCCCCTTTATAAGTCATGGTGCTAAACAGATCTTCAGGTGAAAAGAGAACAGCCTTAAAGGTCTTATATATGCCCTGCCATAGGCCTAACTCTGAACGTCTTTCCCAAGGAGAAGCTTTTTTCTCTGCATGGTTTTCCGGTCTTAGATCTCTTTTTTCCTGTTCAAAGTCAAATGCAGATTCCGAAAGATTGAATTCAAATCGAGATTTACAACGGGGGCAGTTCGCCCACCTGACACCCATCGGAATCTTTTCCTTTAGTATCACTTTTGAAAAGTTACAATTTGGACAGGTTACCTCTACCTTCATCCCTTCTTCTTCTCTCTCTCTTTTCCTATCAGTTGGTTAAGTTCCTTTTTTTGGGACCATAGCTTCAGTCTGCCAATCATACCGCCTGCTGCGGCACGGTCAAGGATATCGGCCCTCATTTTAAGCCCCTCTTCAGTAAGTAGCGCTGATTTGAGGCATTGGGTCCGCTCAGGGCAATGAAAGCATTCGGGGATAATCCCTCTCAGCCCATTTTCTCCGACAGGAAAGACTTTATCCAGAATACCAAAACAATCTTTTTTTGCCATGATGCTAGCCAAACATATTTGAAATTCATTTCAATATAAAGACCACTGGCAAAATCATTAATTATTTTGCCAATTTTTTATCACAAAACTTTTAGAACAAGATAATAGTGATTTCTCCCGGCCGTTTAGCATGCGGATACATTCATTGTAACGGCTTCGATATGAGCTGTAGACGTACGGTTCAATGTAGCCCTTGAGATTTTCATCGTTGTCCCCCTCATGAACGCTGAACACTGAACACTCAAAATACAATACTCAATCGAAATTGTTTGACACAGTTATTCAAAGAATCGCCGAGTAAGGAGCTAACATCCTATAATACATTAATGCCCTTATATAAAGTCCAAAGTTACTATTCATTGACATGAGAATTATTCATGCCTATCATCATTGGTTATGGAGAAAATTTGCAGATTATATATAGTAAGGCATGGTCAAGTGGTGGGCTATGAGAGTTCACCTATAAATGGGCACACTGATGTGGACATTACGGAGGTCGGGAAAATACAGATGGAATACTTGGCTGAGCGATTGCGTCTGGTCAATATCGGGGCGGTCTACGCCAGCGATCTCAAAAGGTGCACCAAGGGGGCCCGAATCATAGGCCGCCATCATGATGCCCCTATCCATGTCATGTCCGAGCTCAGAGAAATGTATTTTGGGGACTGGGAGGGTTTGTCTCTGGCAGAGATTCGGGAACGTTTCCCCGATGAATTGGATAGGCGTAAGGCTGATTTGGCGAACTACCGGGCTCCCGGAAAAGGGGAAAGTATAGGCCTTCTTTCCAAAAGGGTCATGACCTCTGTCCGAAGTATTCTGGAGGACCAAAAAGGCAATGATATATTATTAGTCGGCCACGGCGGAGTCAATCGGGTCATTCTCTGCAGCGCGCTCGGTCTTGATCTCAGCCGCATGATCAACTTTCAGCAGGATTACGGCTGTCTTAACATCATCGATTATTTGCCCGATTCCACATTAGTCAGATTGATAAATGGGTGAGGAGAGATCGGAATTTCTATCCCGTAAAAGCGGGAAAATTAAAGTGGTTTACTTTTCCATTGAAAACCTGGTCCTCTCCCGCGTAACGGGATCTTCGATGGGCCAAGCCTGTCCCGCATTGCGGGAGTCAGAGATAGATGGCTCTGCCTTGGATTTTTGTGTCTAAAAGTAAAAGTACAAATTTCAAGCACCAAATTACAAATAAATCTCAAATTTCAATATTCAATGACCAAAACTTTCCAGGACAAGACATTGTTTGGATTTTCGAATTTTGGTC
>SDBU01005871.1_pt1 | contig 14566 bp, 23 predicted proteins | sample 2277071 | NCBI WGS metagenome assembly SDBU01 (sample SAMN10397929, study PRJNA504765) | marine sediment metagenome | isolation source: marine sediment core GS08_GC12, 126 cmbsf | place: Arctic Ocean: Gakkel Ridge, Loki's castle | collected 2008
GGTTAATCCTGAGAGTGGAAAGGTACATAATGTGAGTCCTCACAGACTAAGAGATGCATTTGCTACCCACGCGGTGAAGCTCGATGATTCCGGCGATGGACTCAGACTCCTACAGGAACATTTGGGCCACGTATCATTTAACACCACCGCTAAATACAGAAAGGTGGCCGGTGAGGAGCTAAAAGGCTGGTATAAGAAGTTGTGGCAGGAAGAGGAAAAACCAGATGGAGTTGAGACCAAATAGAGGAGAATTCCTAAGACCATTTGGCTGCGGCTGGTTTGTCCGGGAGTTTCTTCTGGGTAAGGGTCCCGAAGGCTCAAAGGCAATCAACCCTGACCGTGGTGCCCCGCAGGCCGACATCAACTACGAGTACAAAGAGGCCCTTGCCCGAGCTACAGCACGGGACCGAGCCGAGAGAATCATTAGCCGCATGGTAGTGAGTGGCGTTGATGTCACCGAAGGGAAAGCCGAAAAGATTTACCAGCGTGAAATGAAAAGGATATCCCGTAAGGTTTACCCACATGCGGTATCACTCGTTCCTGATGTACTTTGGGGTACTTAAGCGTCTCGACTGGGTGGAAACCACTAACGAAACTGAACCATCGTCTATTCAAGATAACTATCCCCCCACCCCACAGCGAGTATATTACCATCTCACCAGAAAAGGGATAGAGGCCAGCGATGAGCTCTGGTCTAATCCTCTCTTCACATTATATCCAGAAATTGGTCTCAGCCACGCTAAGAAACTTAATTAACTGGGTTTGGTACAATCCATTGACCTCTCTCACACTTCTTCAGATGTCCCAAAATACTTCTTTGTTACCCTGTTTAACAATCCGGAGTTTGTTACTCGGGTAACCAACTAGTTAGGTGAGCTTTTACTACTGGGTATCTGGCGCATTATCAGGCCGAAGACCAGGCTGGTAAAAGCCAGTATGCCGCCGATTATGCCAAAGGTTGTTTTGTAATTGTAAGCGGCTATCAGCAGTCCCCCAGCAATCGGGCCGGTGGAGTGACCGATGTCCATTACGCTGGAGAGGACGCCCAGCGCCCCGCCGTAGCTGAACCTTTTGGCTAAATCGGCCACTAGGGCGGCGCTGGAAGCTGTAACCGTGGCCAACCCCAGCCCGAAGAGTCCGATAAGCAGCGCCATCACCAAGTAATTATCAGACCAGGTTATCATTGTAATGCTCACAGCGCCTAAAAGCAGGCCGGTGATAATGGACGGCACCCGTCCGTATCGGTCGGAAAGTCGTCCCATCCAGGGCTTGGCCAGTGTGGCAACTACAATCTGAATGGTGAAGAGCAGGCCGATGCTGATAGGGGTAAATCCAACCTGTTCATTCAGGTAAATAGGCAAAAAGACCTCCAGACAGCCGAAGGCAAAGTACTCCACCGCCTCAACCATGCTGGTAGTAAGAATTCCGTGATGGGTCAAAATAGCGATTAAGTCCTTTTTTATCTCGCTCCGTTCCTTTTCTACCAGTTCTCCGGCCGAGACATGGGAAGTGGCCGGGCGAGGCAGTCTCAGAGCGGCCATCAGGGCCATCACGCCGACAACCCCGGTTACGAGGTAGACCCAGCGGAAGTCATTGCCGAAAATAAGCGCTCCCCCCACAAACGGAGCCATAAAGCGTCCTACCATGGTGGCCGAAGAATACCAGCCCATCTTTTCCCCCCGGCCGCTGTCAAAGGTATCCGCCACGGCGGCCATTGCCACCGGACCCAGAATCGCCGTGGCCAAGCCGTGATAAACACGCACCAGCACCAGGTGCCAGGGCTGGGTCACCAGCAGGTAAAGGAAAGGGGCACTGGCGAAGACAAAGGCGGCAACGAGGATAACCCGCCGCCGACCTACAATATCAGAGAGTATGCCCGCCGGCAGACTGACCACGATACCCACAAGGGTAGAAGCAGCGGCAATAAAACCGACCGTACTGAGGGGCACATCAAGGGCGCGGATAAAGAGAGGTAGCACCGGGCTTTTAGACATAGTGGAACTGAAGATGGCCAGCCCGCCCATAATACAAAGAAGGAGGAATGGTGAGATTCTCAGCCTCATTTAAGTCCCCCCATGGTTAAACTCCGCCATTTGTGCCATTTTCCGGCTCGAGATTATGCGTCCTTTCATAGATTTCTTGTGTGAATGTAGTCAGGTCTGTTTCAGCTTCACTTATCAGCCTTTCTACCTCTTCTCGCGCGGCGACATCCCAGAAGTCACGTTCTTTAGCCTCGGAAAGCCAGCGGTTTATCTTTCCCAGGTCACCTTCCAGTTCCTGGACCTCCTCAAAGTTATACTCTTGCTGCCGGCGGTCTCTCTCCATATGGCGTAACATCTTGTGGCATTCCTTGATTATCTCAGCGTACTCCCGCTCCCTTTCCTGTTTAAACCTAGCAACAGTCCGCTGCTCCTGGATTTCACTGAAGTCGGTAACTGAGTACAGGTTTGCCGTGCCTTCCATCTCCTCTACGGAATTAAGGATACCCTTGATTTTTGTTGCGAACGGTTCTGCTTTAGGTAAAAGCCAGCCTGCTCCCTCCATTGATAGAGCTCCGAGCTTCTTTAGCTGCCTCCAGATAAATACCCTTTTGCGGGAAGGCTCAGCCGGCAACCAGTAGGTGAATAGTAACCAATCCATTTTTAAAACCTCTTGACAGCCATTCTAGCATAAGCTTATATTATGTAACAATTGTTACATCTCAATTATAAGATTTTCCCAGAACGCATCCTGGAAATACATTAAGGAGGGTACTTATATGGATAACCAGCTGGATTATTACACAGAGACGGGTAAGTTAAGGGACGAGTTTGACCAGGGATTGCCGGTAATGGCTGCCTATACCACCTTCCGCAAAGGAGTCTACCAGGACGGGGCACTTGGTCTAAAAGTAAAGCGGCTTATCGCCCTGGCTTGCGGACTTCAGTCAGGCTGTACCCGCTGCGTCCAGGGACAGACGAAGGACTCCATTACTGCTGGAGCAACTAAAGACGAAGTGCTGGAGGCGGTATCTGTGGCTGTCGTTATGGGTGGTACTGCCGTCAGCGCCGAGACGTGGCGGGTGGTCAAGGTACTACAGGAACTTGGCAAGTGGTAGGTTGTGGAGTTTTTCAGTATAAAATGCAAGTAGAGTAATCTGATTAAAGAATAGCTTATTTAACAATTCGGAGGAGGTAAATACTATGAAATGGGTTACCCGTTCACACGTCCACGTTGACCGCGTGGCCTGCCCCTGGCTTGTCAAGAGGTTCGTTGATAATGAAGCCGAGTTTATCTTTACTCCCCCCAACCAGGTAATGGTTGTGGCCGAGCAGACCGGAGCTATTCCTTTTGATTGTAGGGGGAAGGCAGAGCTGGACCATCACGAGGGCCGGTGCTCCTTTGAGTCCATCATCCAAAAATATGAACTGAAAGACAAAGCCCTGCTGCGCCTGGCCGAGATAATCCACGCCGCAGATGTAGCCCAGGATATTGACAAGGATCCAATTGCTCGCGGGCTGGAAGCAATCGCCGTAGGCTTCAGCGTACGCTATCCCAACGATGAAGAGAACCTTAGCTACCAGTTTGATGTCTACGATTCTCTATATGCCTGGTGCCGACTTCAAGTAGCCAAGGACTAGTTGTTTCAGATACCCATCTCAAGCAGTAAGTAAATCGATATTGCTAACCTGTCTCAGCAATATCGAAACCGCCTTACTGCATGTTCTAATCGAAGCGCTGCTGACTTCTCCGAAGGTCACAAAATGAGTGTTTGTGACTGTTAAGTCGACTAAAGGGAACGACACCGAGAAGTCCCCGGAAATCTAGGCCTGGCTGGCCAAGGAAAGTCTTTGCGATAACCTTCTCGCGGGGTTTCCTCAAAAGTGTGGCAGCGAAGAACAAGACCAGACTAAGGCAGCGTAAACTGCGTGCCCGCATTGTTTAGAAAGAACGCATCCGGAAATTCGCTAGCCAGTATTGACGAGGCAAAGAATCCAGTGCAGTGAGAGACGCCGAGTTTCTGAATACCCGCTTCCTTGAGGTCGGTTATAGTTTTTGTGATTCTTTCCGTGGAAGCACGGTATAAATGAGTTCCACCAATAACAGCATACACCAGTTCCTGTCCGGTCAACTTCTGAGCGTGGCGCAACGTGTTGACTATGCCGTGATGAGAACAACCTAAAATCAGCACTAGGCCAAAATCTGATTGGATGATTAAGGCGAGGTCATCGGCTAGCGGATCAGCGCAGAGGACAGCTCCCTGCTTCACAAGAAGGTTGTCTTCTATTATCTCATAGCCGGAAATCATTGGGATTTCCCCGCTGGTCATGACGTGTTCGGTTACGCGAACAGGTTCTCTTGACAGGTTGAAGCGGGCTCCTAGGCTCTCCAAAGATTCCTGGCCGAATGGCGTGCCGCTGAATTCGTCTCTCGTGTCGAGATGGGTATATTTGCTCGCCCACATATCGGGATGAGCGATTACATCCACCGGGCTTCTCTTCCTTCTCAGAATATCACGCAAGCCTCCAGTATGGTCCCGGTGGCCATGGCTGAGTACTATGGCTTCGATGGTATCGAGGCCAATGCCTAGTAACTGAGCATTATATGCCGCCGAGAATCCCCATCCGGTATCCATGAGAATCCGTGTCCCATCCATCTCAACAAGGATGCTAAGTCCCCATTCGGCAAGGAAACCATGATTCGCCGTGTTCTCACTGAGTGTGGTTATACGTATTTCCATGTCTTCTTAATCTCCTTGCCCGCCTATGGCTCGGGCTCGGCCTGATATTTTTCAATTTTACTCGTGGGCATCCGTTCCTTGAACTGGTCGATTATGTATTGACAGGCAGCGAAACCTTCACCGCGATGGGCTGAGGCTACGGCAACAACGAGATTGATCTCATCGACTCTCAGCTTGCCTATCCTGTGGGATATGGCTATGTTTTCCAGTCGCCACCTTTTCCTGGCTTGTTCAGCAATCCCATGCAATGCCTTCTCGGCGTTTCCTTTGGAGTCCTGATACTCTACGGAAAGAACTGGTTTGCCCTGAGAGTAGTCACGAATGACGCCCACATAGATAACCACGCAGCCACTACTGTTAGTCTTAGCCCTGCTCACCACCTGCCCCGGGGAGATGGTCTCTGTGGTAATCTCGATCATCGTTATTTCTTCCTAGAAGGCACCTGAGCCGAAATTGCCAGCGGCAGAGATTTTCCCAGACTGGCGATAATTTCCGCGTCGTAAACTTCAATATTACCTTCGTCACAGAGTCGGGCAAGCTGGGAATCTATCGGCAGCTGTCCCAAAAGCGGTGCACCGGCAGCTAGAGACATCTCCTCGCACCGGCTCTTGCCAAAGATTTCAATTTTCTTGTCTATTTCGGGGACGTACAGATAGCTCATATTCTCAATGACGCCAAGAATGGCCTTCCCCATCTGCCGGGCCATGTTAACGGCTTTACGGACAACCATGGCGGTTAAATCTTGCGGAGTGAAAACAATGATTATCCCTGATATTGGCAGGGTCTGTAATACAGTAAGAGGCGCATCTGCCGTACCCGGAGGCAGGTCAACAATCAGATAGTCAAGCTTACCCCAGAGTACCTCTTCCCAGAACTGGGTAATCGCTCGCCCAATGAGAGGACCGCGCCAGATGACAGCATCATCCTCGCTTGGCAGGAGAAGGTTTATGGACATAACTTCAATGCCAAACCTGGATGAAACCGGCAAGATACCGCTATCGCTGCCGACTGGTCGGGCACTAATGCCGAACATTTTGGGGATGCTCGGCCCGGTAATATCTGCATCCAAGATACCAACCTCGTAGCCTTGGCGTTTGAGCGCGATAGCTGCTAATCCGGCGACCAGCGACTTGCCCACACCGCCCTTGCCGCTCATGATGGCAATGACATTATCTACCTGGTTTATCTCTTTCGGCTTACTGTCTGAGAAGCTGATGCTTGTTTCTTCAACTCCCTCCAGCTTTTTGGTAGCTTCCACAATTCTGTCCTTAAGCCACTGCTGGGCTCCCTCTGCTAAAGCGGCTGAGGCAAGTGTGATGTCAACGTTATGGTCAGCAATTTTAATGTCTCTGACCAGGTTCATCTTAACTAGGCTGCGCATGATACCAGGAACTAGTATCGCATCAAGACTTTCCATTACTTTCTCTTGCGTTGGCATAGAATACCTCCAAAACGTACTTCAGTGGCTATCTCCTAGTGCAGCCGCTCCATCAGGTTAGGTAGCTTGCCATCAACATAGAGCTTAACGGCCTCTCCTATATCCTCAATGTCAGTGACCACCGTTTCGATGCCACGGCTTTTCAGGCTCTCGTAGGCACCCCAGCCCATTCCTCCGGCAAGCAGTACCTTGCAATCATCAATACTCTGAGCCATAGTGGCGTGCCTTGACTGCGCACCGGCATCATAGCCGTGTCGTTCCCCAGGTGCTGTATCAGGGTGCTGATTAGCGGCGAAGGTGTGATGCCCTGCCTTATCCCTCTTTTCTTTGCTTACTATCTTGCCATCTTCTACCGTGACAACCAGGTAATACGGTGCACGGCCGAAATGCTGGCTGACGGTCGCTCCATCCTCTGTTATGGCAGCAATTTTCATGACTTTGTTCCTCCATCTTCTTTATTCTCTATTTGCAGTTCATATCCGAACTTTCCTTCTTCAATACGTATCCTGACTGTGACCTGCTTCCCTTCAGCAAGGTACCGTTCTGATTCCTCGCGTAGCTTCTCAGATTCAGGAGACTGCAAGAAAGCCAACAATACTTCATATCTCTGGTATCGCTCCGGGTTTTCCTCTTCGCTCTTCAACAACTCCCTGAGACAGGTATCCAACTTCTGCTCAGCCAGGCATTTGATGCATTTGCCGGGAACATCCTTGGTAGAATACCTCGGTTCAAGTCCAAATGAGTCCATCAACATTTACCCACCTGGGTTTTGCCTTAAGTCTGCTGTAATAGGAATTGATAGTATAGAGGGCTGCCAGTGGATTGTGTCCGGTAACCCTGTCCTTCACGGCGATAACAGTCATCGGGACACGACAGTACTTTATGAAAAGAGTATCGTGACCAATGCAAAGACCGAGCATAATAGCAAAGTCCACCTTCTCCGTATTCATTACCTCGGCCTGGGTTATCGGATTACACATTGACTCCCAGTTGGTTGCCCCCCTTATCTTCTGCTCGGGCTTTATCCCGATTCTTTCCTTTAGTGTTGCGCCCACCTTGCACCGAACCGACACAACCTCAAAACCCCTGTTCTCTAGTATTTCGGTGAGGGTGCGGGCTTCGGTGCTAAGTCCGCTACAGAAGGCGAGTCCCAGTTTTTTATAACCGCATTTCTCTGCAAACTCAATCAACTCCAATATTCGCGGGTTCTTGGTACGCCGACCTTCCGGTGTCTGTTCATAACATTCAAATTCCTGCAGAGAAGCTTGCCGGGCAAACTCCTTTACCTCAGGCTTATCATACTCGGCCATTGCTCTTTAGAGGACATCGGTCATATTTATCATGGGGCAGAAATTAGGCGCTTTGCTAAGCGATGGTGTCTCATCCGCTTTGATTGGTGGCTGACAGACTGTCGTCGGACATTTAGCACAGGCTGGGTTTTTTACTTTGGTCATTTCTCTACCTCCTCTATAAATCTATATTCTCTGACAGCCTTCGCCTGAGGAGCAGGGTGGCTTGTCACAGCGCTCTGCCCGCCCACAGCAGGTACTACCTGAAGGCTTAACTTTTTCCATCAAAAGACTGGGAACCGACAACACTCTTTCAAGGGCATGGCTACCACAGCTCGGACACCTTGGATTTCCAGTGCTATTGAAGCTATGAACAAGAACCTCGGAAATCTGCCCGCAGGACTGGCACTTATACTCATATATCGGCATGACACTCTCCTCAGTTTTTCGTTAATATCTCTGCTACGTTCTGCCATAGGCGCTTTACCTGCTGGCTAACTGTGCCATCAGAATACTTGACCACAGGCAGACCGTGCACCATCGCTTCTGTAAACACATTATCAAACGGCATCTTAGCAACGACATTGGCTCCTTGAGCGTGACAATAGGTCTCAATCTGCCGCGAGTTCTCCTCATTGATATTGTACTTATTGATACACACCAGAGCCGGGACGCTAAAATGGTAGCAGACGCCAAGGACACGCTCCAGGTCATGTATGCCGGATAGCGTGGGTTCTGTCACCAGGAGAGCCATGTTAGCTCCAGAGAGGGAAGAGATAACCGGACAGCCAATGCCCGGCGGTCCATCACTGATGATGTAATCCCTCGTTTGCCTTTCGGCTATCTCTCTTGCCTGCTTTCTTACCGTAGCTACCAGCTTCCCCGAATTTTCCTGGGCGATCCCCAGCCTGGCATGAACTAGCGGTCCGTGTCTGGTGTCGGAGATAAACCAGTGTCCTGCCATGTTTTCCTTCATGGTTATAGCTTCGGATGGACAGATATGAGAGCAGAAGGCGCAGCCTTCGCAGGACATGCGGTCTACCTTGAAATCTTTTATCGCCTTGAAGCGGCATAGCTCCTGGCACAGACCACACTGTGTGCACCGGCTTTCATCAATGGCGGCAACCTGTCCGCTCCAAAATTCGTGCTTTTCCCGAATAGCCGGTTGAAGCAACAAGTGCAGGTCAGCGGCATCAACATCACAGTCGGCCAGCACCGCATCCTTGGCTAAGGCAGCGAAGGAGCCAACTATGCTGGTTTTCCCAGTGCCCCCCTTACCGCTTAAAACTACAACTTCTTTCACTAACTATCTCCTGAATGTGTTCAAAAAGCCTGAGGAAACTCTCTTTCCACTGCGGCATACACTGAACCAGGGTTACTCCCCTGGAATAGTTTCGGGCAATCTCCATATCCAGAGGGATAGTGAGAAGTATGGGCAGGTTCTCCTTATGACAGAATTCTTCAACTCCACCATCGCCTATGCCAGTACGATTCAGCACAATACCACAGGGTATGTTAAGCTCCCTTACCGTTTCCACCGCCAGAGCCAGGTCGTTAAGTCCGAAAGGAGTCGGCTCGGTTACTAGTATGCAGAAGTCACTGCCTTTCACTGACTCGACAACCGGGCAGGAAGTGCCCGGGGGGACATCAGTGATGACTACATCTTCCCTGTCCGTCTGTTCCTTGACCTTCCGGATAACCGGCGTCGCCATTGCCTCACCTACAGAGAGCTTTCCGTGGACAAAGCCTATGCCATCCGCATTCCCCGACTCAACGACTCCTATTTCCCTCATTTCCTCGGCGATAGCCTTCTCCGGACAGAGATAGCTACAGGCACCACAGCCGTGGCAGAGCTGCGGGAAAACGAGCACGTTCTTGGGGAAAACCGCGAGGGCGTGGTAGGCACATACTTCTGCGCATTTACCACAATAGGTACATTTCCCCTCATCTACCTTCGGCACCGGGATACAGACCGCCTCACTGCGGGTAAATACCGGCTTCAACAAGACGTGGTCGTTTGGCTCATCAACGTCACAGTCGAGAAGCTGTACCAACTCCTTGTCTTTGAGGGAAAGGGCAAGGCTGGTAGCCACCAGTGTTTTGCCGGTTCCCCCTTTGCCACTGGCAACCGAAATAATCATCCTATTCTCTTACCATCAGGGTACCGCACTTGGGACAGCTAATGTTGTAACACGGCGTACCCTGCTTGTGAGGCACTCTTTCCCCGCAGCTAGGACAGACGCAGTTCCCGCCAGGCCCAGCCCCGGGTTGAGTGCCACCCATCCGGCTGCCTCTCCCAGCAGGTCCTCTTGGCGGACCCATCCCGTCTCCTCTAGGCATAACTCACCTCCAATTCATTCTTATTATTTATCTCCACCCATACCATGGCGCATGCCCTTGCCCATACCGGCGCTGCGTCCCTGACCGAAGTGCCCGGCAACATTAGGTTGAGAACTCTCCTGTAATTTACCTGATTTGTAGCTCTGGATAGCGTCCTTTACCCTACTGGATACTCCGGTTATGACCTTAATCCCGGCAGCGGAAAGTACCTGATAGGCATTAGGGCCACAATTACCGGTTAGCACTGCTTCTACACCCTTGCCGGTAATTATCTGTGCAGTGGAGATTCCAGCACCCCCTGAACCCATGCCACCAGAATTATTGATGGCTTCGAAATTCATGGTGTCCGGGTCAACAAAGATAAGATACTGGCAGCGCCCAAAACGGGGGTCTATTTCGGCATCCAGGGTAGGACTATTGGCTGTAACTGCAATCCTCATTATTCACTCCTTACGGCTGGTGCTATTCTCAAATAAATATAAATTATAACGTTGCCGCCCGAAATTCTATTTGTCAGTTTCAAGGTCGCGTATTCTGGACTCGACCATGTCCAGTTCTTTCTTGACGTTTTCAGCCTGACTCTTTAACAAGCTGATTTCCTGTTCGTGGGTTACGCCTTGGGCGGACGTATTTGTCCGGCTGCCGGGATAGTAGCTGCATCTGGAAAGTCCGCCTCTACCTCGACCCACATAAGGCCAGGGTGGTGAGCTTCCTCTGAAGCCTAGTCCCATCCCTCCTCTCTGACCTCGTCCCGTTAGATTCCTTCCAAACATGTTCCACCTCCTTGGTTTTACTCAGGTAAGGACTGCTACCCCTACTTAATGGGGCACAGTCAGGAAGTTTTCTTTATCATAGTTAGAAGCCTGACTCCTTTTATCTGTCTGAAAGTTGCTCCCTGGCTGATACACCTGAGAACCGTCTCAGAGTCGACTACCTTAGTACCAGAGATAGCAGAAATCCCGTGGTCGAATAGAACTGGCGATAGTGGTGTAGTTCCGCCGAGTATCACCGTAAATGCTTTGGGGCTACATAGCTCAAGCAAATGCTCAATCGTACCGTTAATGAAGGCAGTCCCGGTGATACCAACTACATCAGCCTGCGGCAGGAGATTCTCGGCTTCTGGTTCAGCCAGGTCGGCTTCCCCCGGATTCTTCTCAATAACCCATAGCTCCTTCGCCGCCCTACGAAGCCTGGGTACAAACGGGAAATGGCCGATTATTGCGACTCGCTTGCCCTCTCCTTTTTGAACTAAAAGATCGCCAGCGTTCAATTCTACGCAAAGGTGTTCATTCACCTCAATTAATGAGTTGATAGTCGCCATGCCGATGGCAGCCTCATGAGGGCTTGGTGACTCAGCTAACAGGGCGAGGTCCTTAGTATCCTTACCAATTAACAGGCCGGCTTCCGCTATCGGCGCCTTGTCGTGGTGAGGACCGGGGTCGTGGGGTGTTGAAGCCAGGCCACAATTGCGGGTTAGAACCGCCGTCTGGAAAGGACCCTGGCGTATGTCTCGCACAGGTACTTCATAGGTCAGTTTTGAAATCAGTTCATCAATAATTCTCATGAAAAACTAGCCCTCCCCCCGCGATGCTTGCTTCGACCTCTCCCACTGTAGCCAAATCCTACCTGTAAGGAAGGCTTAATATCAGGTGTGCTACACGTTGGACAGAGCTCAGGAAGAATGCTGGTGGGTGTTTCGACTTCCCATTCATGACCCCTCTGGCACCTGAAGCGGCGATGTGCTATTTCGTAGTTACCACCTTCGATCCTTATCGCCTTACCGTTAAGTAAAGCATCAGCCATCTTCTTCCGTGCCGAAGCCAGGACTCTCTGGAAAGTCGGGCGGGAGATGTTCATCTTCTCAGCGCCTTGCTCTTGCTCTAATCCTTCAAGGTCTTTCAGGCGTAATGCTTCAGCTTCCTCCAGGGAAAGCCGGACTTCTTCGAGAGACCTTAGGGGTATGCCCGCCGGCTTGAAGTAAGTCACGCCTGGCATAAAAGCTACTCGTCGGCATTTAAATGGTCTGGACATCTTTCCCCTCCCCTATATTATGAGCATATGCTCATAATATATGATAATACTTGGTTAAATATTTGTCAAGGGTATCTAGGGGAAAAAGTAAATTATTAATTTCGATTTAGGTTAAATCGCTGAAGTAGATTCGAATAAAGGAAGTTGACTCCATGCTCTTGTGATGTTAGTATAAGTATATTAGTGATAACTTATAGAGATGAAAGATGGAAAAGAAGAGAGTCGCAATTACTGAGGAGCAGGCAGCTCTATTCGGTGTTTTGGCTGACCCAACACGACTGAAGCTACTGAAACTCCTTGCCCAGCAGCAAGAGCCGAATGCTCTCTGCGTAAATGCACTGGCCTATCAACTGGGAGTAACGCAATCAGCAATCTCTCAGCATCTTAGAGTGCTGAAGTCTGCGGGGCTGGTTAACCGCGAAAGGCGCGGTTATCGTATCCACTATTTTATCAGTCAGGAAGCGTTAATTCAGGCTCAAGAACAGATATCCTGTGCTCTCCCCATTAAAGAAAGAATAACTGATGGAGATAGTTCCGGAGAAGCGGGAAAATGAAATCGGATGGTTCACCAGCCGTTGAGGTATCGAATCTCACCAAGCGCTATGGTGATGTTCTTGCCGTAAACGATATTAGTTTTAGTGTAGGGAAGGGTGAACTGTTCGGTTTTCTCGGTCCTAACGGTGCCGGCAAGACTACAACAATCAACATGCTAACGGGTTTAGCCCGATTAGATGCGGGCAAGATCCGCATCAGTGGCATTGAATGCACGAGCAATCCCAAAGCTGCCCAGCACTTGATAGGTGTCGTTCCCGATGAGAGCAACCTCTATCCTGAGCTAACAGGTTTCGAGAACCTTTGTTTCTGTGCGGCACTTTATGGGATGCGAAAGAAGGAGCGTCAGAAGCGAGCCCGGGAGCTATTAGGCACCTTCAGTCTTGCCGATGCTGCAGACCGGAAGTTCGCCGGCTATTCCAAAGGGATGAAGCGCAAGCTAACCTTTGCCGCCGGTATCATTCACCAGCCGCCTATCCTGTTTCTTGACGAACCAACCACCGGGATTGACGTTGCCAGTGCTCGCCAGGTAAGGCAGATTATCGCTGGTCTTCACCGCAAAGGAACAACTGTTTTTCTCACCACCCATTACATCGAGGAGGCCGAGCGGCTCTGCGAGCGCATTGCCTTCATCGTAAACGGACGGATTGTCCGGACTGACCGTACGGCAGAGCTTCTCCAACCTGTTCAGGGTAAAAACGTGCTACTTCTTTCTGTATCTAATTCAGGGGCTGACTTATCTGAAGAACTGACCCAGGCTTTCCTAGGGTATCAGTTTCAATCTACCACCCCCGGACAAGTTCGTGTCGAATCAGCAGAGCCGGTCAATATCGGCCCCCTGGTGCGATTCATGGAAGAGCGAGGGATTCAAGTGACTGAGGCCCGCCGGCACTTCCCATCGCTGGAGGATGTTTTCGTGCAGGTTACGGGTATTGAAGCGGGATTGATGCTAAAGGAGAAGGAAAAAGCCGGAGGCGGGGGAAATCAATGAGACGCTGGATTGCTTTCTGGAACATCCTTGCCAAAGATATGCGGGCTTATTACCTCAAGCCTCCGAACATCAGCTGGGGCATAATATTCCCTCTTGCATGGACGGGCATGTTCTTCATCAGGTCCGGCAGCGGTTTGGAAAGTGTTCTGGCACTCCTACCAGGCGTTATGACCATCTCCGTACTCTTCGGGACCACCTCGATGCTGGCGGTAACCATTACCTTTGAGAAACGGAGCCGTTCATTTGAACGGCTGCTCCTGGCTCCAATCTCGCTAGAGCTTCTAATGTTGGCCAAGACCTCAGGGGCTATACTCTTCGGGGTAGTTAATGCTTTCGTGCCTATTGTAATTGCCGCGTTCCTGGCAGACCTGTCAGGAATAGCCTGGTCGCTTGTTGTACCAGCCATCATCCTTATCGGTATCGTGTCGACATTTCTTGGGCTTTTCATCGCGGTCTCGGTAAGCGAGATCTTTGAGGCCCAGACCTTCTCCAATTTCTTCCGTTTTCCGATGATCTTCTTGTGCGGGCTATTCTTTCCCGTCATGTCGCTGCCCGTGTTCATCCGCCCGCTTTCTTATGTATTACCTATAACCTACGGTGTCGATATTCTCCACGGGGCGGTCAACGGCGAGCATATTATGTCCTTATCAATCGACTTCCTCATCCTTGGCTTATTCTGTATCGGCCTGTTTGTGTTAAGCCTGCGTAACATCAAGCACAGATGGATTCTCTGAGAGCAGTCGTGACATGCGCCATAAAGTAAAGCCTGTTTATAGCCACAAAGCGCATTAGGTTCCCATCCCAAATAGTAAGCCTCCCTAAAAAGGGAGGCTTTTTTTGTTTTCTTTTTTCGCCTGCCTGCCCCGGGGGGATGATAATCTAGCGCTTTCTTGAAATATCTCAATTTGACTTATTGTTCAATAATTGAGTTAGTAAACACAAAAAAGCACCTTAACAACTGAATATCGTGGGCAAGCGTTCAGGTAACGGCTTTGTAGCTCATAAGGCTACATTGGTAAACGCCCTGTCCAGAGCCTTATCCAAAAGGGTAATTCTGCTGGACTATACTATTGGGCGTAGAGGCTTACTCGGTTATCTCAAAGCTCTAGCTGGTTCAAATATCGTCAAGATAGTGCCAGCTTCCGATAGTGCTAGCGAGACGCAGACTAACGGACAAAAGAGGCTTAAGGTAACCTGCGGAAGCA
>SDBU01005872.1_pt1 | contig 14565 bp, 14 predicted proteins | sample 2277071 | NCBI WGS metagenome assembly SDBU01 (sample SAMN10397929, study PRJNA504765) | marine sediment metagenome | isolation source: marine sediment core GS08_GC12, 126 cmbsf | place: Arctic Ocean: Gakkel Ridge, Loki's castle | collected 2008
CCACCTCACATACCCTTCTCACCCATTCCAATCGTGTCCTTCTACCCTCCACCGTGGCAAATATATCAAGGAAAACGAGCTCATCAGCGCCTTCACGACAGTAGGCGGCTGCCGCTTCTACCGGGTCTCGGGCATCCCTGAGATTTTCAAATTTCACCCCTTTAACCACTCTCCCATCCTTTACATCAAGACAAGGTATAATTTTTATCTGTTTCATCTCTCCCCTTATAATATAAGATTATGAAATTTTATTAAATCCTGATACTCAAGCAAGGTGCTCATTGCCTTATTTTCAGCTTCTATTCCTGCCTCAATAGCAGCAGCCACTGGAGTAAGCCCACCAAGGAGTATCATTCCTACCCGATTTAAACCCACCGATATGCCACACACCGACTCACTGGGATTACCCATCATAATCAATCCACCCAACCCCACCTCTTTTAACTGATTGGTAACCTCCTCTGCCAGAGGCAGGCAGCGGGCAGGTAACTCACGGAAGTTAGCCAGTACCTTCCCCCCACCTTCCCTGACCACACCCCACACATTAGTCATCCCAGCCCGGATAAATACCTCCGACGGGTCTACTGTAGAACCGGAATAATAAATAAGGTCAACAAAGCGTAACGGACGGTTATTTCGTATCTGAAGCACTCCGGCAAATCTAGAGTCCATGGGAATACCAACTTTGAGTAAGCTACCATTGATTATCACACTACAGACCGTGGCTAAACCCACCTTACCCTTGGGCACAGGCACGTCACCTAATTGCTCACCCTCTGATGCCATCGCCACCAAATCACTAACACAAAGCCCAACCTCAAAGGCTCCCTTCATTGTCTGCAGAGCTTCGGTAAATTTATCTTTAGGAAATAGGGAAACATTGACCGGCACCAAACCGGAGCGTCTTTCTACATTGAAGGAAGTCCTAAAAGCTAAGAGCTCTATCCTCTCCAGCACAAAACCAACTTTATCGGCAACTAAGGCATTATTCAGCTCTTCTATACCTAGAGGGGCAATCTCCCTGCCATCCCGTCTGTCTAACGGCCGCGTAAACCCCCGCTCATCCATTAGCTTAAGGTGATACCTTACCGCTCGTTCCCCTAACTCCACCCCGTAATCTTTCAAGCGGCGGGCAATTAGTCTAGCCCCCAAAGGCTGGGGCGACTCACTAAGAACCCTTAGAATAGATATGACCTTTCTCTCAACCTCGTAACTATCCTGGCCTATCATTATTCAAACTTACTCCTTCAGACCATCCTTAATAGATAGTTTATTGAAATAGGTAACCGTTTTCCTATTATAACTTCGGTAATACAGTCTGTCAAGTCCTTCAAGAACTGTCCTGCTTAGTCTTCGCTAACCTGCTGTTGCTGTATGCTAAATGATATGCTATACTCTTTTTATACTTTAGGCTAGTCAAAGATAATTTTTGGGGAAGGGGGTTCAAGCTTGCCAGACACAACTACGATTAAACAACTTCTAGAGGCTGGGGCTCATTTTGGGCACCAAACCAGCCGCTGGCATCCTCGCATGAAGAGCTATATTTTTACCAAGCGCGATGGTATTCATATCATTGACCTGGAGCAAACTACCAGCAGGCTAGACAAGGCCTGCGAGTTTATTCGCCAGGTAGTAGCTGAAGACGGCAAAATTCTTTTCGTCGGTACCAAAAAGCAGGCTCAGGAGACTATAGAAGGAGAAGCTAAACGCTGTGGGATGCATTATGTCAACCAGCGTTGGATAGGAGGGTTGCTGACTAATTTTGCTACCATCCAAACCCGCATCGACTACTTGGTCCGTCTAGAAGACCAACAAGCCAGGGGAGAACTTACCCGCCTGCCTAAAAGGGAAGCCCTAAAACTCGGGGAGGAAATCTTACGCCTCAATCGACTACTGGGCGGCATCAAAGAAATGACTAGCCTACCAGATGCTCTATTTATTATTGACCCGACAAATGAAAGGATTGCATTGGCTGAGGCGCGGCGGGTAAGAATACCAGTTGTGGCGATAGTAGATACCAACTGTAACCCTGACGAGATAGACTATCTTATCCCAGCTAACGACGATGCCATTAGAGCCATCAAGCTAATATGCGGCAAAATCGCCGACTCAGTTATTGAAGGTAGAACTGCTGAGATGGAGATTCCACCAGAGGAAATACAACAAGAAGGTCTGGAGGAAGTTGAAACTACGGAAACTACCGGGCCTCTTATCTTCACTCCAGACGAAGAATAGACAAGGGGGAAATGTTGAATATTCCAGTAACGAGGGTAAAGGAGTTAAGAGGCCAGTCTGGAGCTGGCGTTATGGAGTGCCGGAATGCCCTTCTTGAAGCAGATGGAGATATGGAAAAGGCTCTCCAGATTCTAAAACAACGAAGCCTTCTCCAAGCAGAGAAAAAGAAGGGGCGCTCGACTTCCCAGGGGTTAATTGAAGCCTATGTCCATGCTGGAGGGCGCATCGGCGCTATGGTTGAAGTGAACTGCGAAACCGACTTTGCCGCCCGCACCGATGGGTTCAAGGAACTGGCTCACCACCTGGCAATGCAAGTAGCCGCCATGGCTCCCCAATTTATCTCAAAGGGACAAGCCCCTGAAGGAGCCAACGTAAATCCTGAGATAGATTGCCTGCTTTTTCAGCCTTACATTAAGAACCCTAATATAACCGTTCAGGATATTATCAATGAAACTATCGCCAAAGTGGGTGAGAACATTAAGGTAAGCCGATTTGCTAGATTCGAATTAGGCGAGTAGCAAATCAAGGGTGTACTAAGAAGGCAATGACTACTACCAAATACAAGCGTGTTTTACTCAAGCTTAGCGGCGAGGCTTTTGGTGGCGAAAAAGATTACGGGATTGACGCCGCTACTTTAAGCAAGGTTGCTAAGCAAATCAAGCAGGTGATGGAACTGGGGGTGGGGGTAGCTATTGTTGTTGGTGGCGGTAACATCTGGCGCGGGGCTCAAGCTGAGAGCAATGGAATGGATAGGGTAACTGCTGACTATGCCGGGATGCTAGCTACCGTGATAAACGCCCTTGCTCTCCAAGACTTTCTAGAAAGGGAGGGAGTAACTACCAGGACACAGACAGCTATCGGCATTCAGCAGGTGGCTGAACCTTACATTAGACGCCGGGCTATTCGCCACCTAGAGAAAGGCAGAGCGGTTATCTTTGCCGGTGGCACTGGTAATCCCTACATGACTACCGACACTACCGCCGCGCTACGGGCGATAGAGATCGAGGCAGAGGTACTACTAATGACCAAGAATAATGTTGATGGCATCTATAGTGCTGACCCGGCTAAAAACCCTAATGCCAGGAAATTTGATAAACTTACCCACCTTGAAGCTTTAAATATGCGTCTGGAAGTAATGGATAGCACTGCTCTCTCGCTATGCCTAGAAAACAAGCTGCCTATAATTGTTTTTGACCTCCAAGCTCCCCGTAGTATAGAAAGGGTGGTAGTCGGTGAGCCTATTGGCACCATAGTATATAGCGAGGAAGGAAAATGACCAGCCAGGTCTTGCAGAATATCGAAGAAAGGATGCGGAAGTCGATTGAAGTTTTGAAGAGGGAGTTAACCACTATTCGCACCGGGCATGCCACCCCCACTTTAATAGAACATATCAAGGTAGAATATGCCGGTGTTCCCACACCGCTTAATCAAATTGCTAGCATTTCTGCCCCTGAAGCCAGGCTCCTGGTCATCCAACCCTGGGATAAAAGCAGTATACATAGTATAGAGAAGGGTATCCTGAAGTCTGACCTCGGGCTAAATCCGATTAGCGATGGAAACGTAATTCGAATAAATATCCCGCCCCTCACTGAGGAACGGCGGCAGGAGCTAACTAAGGTAGTGCAGAAGAGGGTTGAAGAAAGAAAGATAGCAATACGCAATCTAAGGCGTGAAGTTATGGATGAACTAAAGGAATTAGAGAAGAATAGGGATATATCACAGGATGAACATAAGCGCTCCTTAAACCAGTTACAAAAGCTTACTGATAGCTTCATAGCTGATACCGAGCAAATCGGACGAGACAAAGAAGCAGAACTTATGGAGGTCTAGTTAAAATCTGAGTAGCAAAATGAAAGCTACCGCATCGACTACCGAAAAATTTACCTTGCTCCCCAACCATATAGCCATTGTGCCGGATGGTAATGGCAGGTGGGCAGAACGGCGTGGATTGCCCAGGCTTAGTGGTCACCGGGCAGGGGCAGAAAACATGCACCGTATGGTTGAATACCTCAACGAATACCCAATAAAATGTGTAACGCTTTACGGTTTCTCGACGGAAAACTGGGTACGCCCTCAAGATGAGGTTGGTGGTTTATTCCAGCTACTGGTGGAGTTTATAAACAAATGTGTCTCAGAGTTTCGTGAGAAGGGTATCAAACTCCGTCACCTTGGGCGGCTTAGTGAACTCCCGCAAAGTTTGCAGGCGACAATAAATGGCGCGGTAGAGCTAACCAAAAACAATACCAGGATGACACTTAACCTCGCCTTCAATTATGGAGGACGGGCTGAGATTTTAGACGCAGTGCGCCGTCTGGTAACCGAAGGCACTATACCGCAGAATTTAGACGAACAGTTATTTGCTAACTACCTTTACACCGCCGGTTTACCTGATGTTGACCTATTGATTCGCACCGGTGACGAGCTTCGCTTTAGCAATTTCCTAATCTGGCAAACAGCTTATAGCGAATACCACCTCACCAAGGTACTATGGCCAGACTTCGGTAAGAAAGATATTGATAAAGCGCTGTTATCCTATGGCCGGAGGCAAAGGCGCTTCGGTGGATTATATGGTTCCCCCTGATAAAGAAGCAAAGGGTGGGAGCTGGTGAATAGCGTTACTCTTAATAACCTCATCCCCTGCGTCGCCATCTCCTTATCAAGGAGATGGAATTGGTTATAGTTAATAGACAACAGCATGCTCAAGAAAAGGGTCATAACTGTACTGTGGATTATTCCTCTACTACTCGCCGCTGTCTGGTTTGACCAGTCATTACCTTGGTTCACTATATTTGTGGCTATCTGGGGAGCGTTAGCTGTTTTTGAATTTTACCGGCTGCTGGCCGCCTCTAATGTAAGGCCACTCACCTACTTTGGACTGATTTGGACCCTGCTCTTCATTCTCAGCCGCAATTCAGATTTGTCATCCATCCTTGAACCTCACTTTAGCCTCAACTTAGTTACGCCATTTCTATTGACATCAGCAGTAATGCTACCTCTAATCTGGCTGCTGATACGTCCCCAGAAGGAAGGAGCTTTTGCCAATTGGGCGTGGACGATGGCCGGAATTCTCTATGTGGGATGGCTACTAAGCTACTTAGTGGCACTAAGAGGTCTAGATGACGGCAGAAACTGGGTATTTTTTGCTCTATTTACTACCTTTGGCGCTGATACTGCTGCTTTTTTTACCGGCAGAGCACTGGGTAGACATCAACTTGCCCCATATATTAGTCCAGGCAAAACCCGGGAGGAGCCATAGGTGGAATCCTTGGTGCTGTCCTCGTTAGCCTGCTCTTTATTCTACCTACGCCACTCAACCTTCCCATTAACTGGGGGCAGGCAGTACTCTTGGGCGTGCTGGTCAGCATTTTTGGTCAACTTGGCGACCTGGTAGAGTCCCTATTCAAACGCAACATAGGAGTGAAAGACTCAGGCAAGCTACTCCCGGGGCACGGGGGTGCCCTTGACCGGATGGACAGCATTGTCTTTGCGGGTGTAGTGGTATACTATTATGTGATATTCAACGTCTCGTAATAGCCAGAATTGAACTTGAGCAAGAGTATGTTCTTGCACAACGTCAAGGCCTTGTTCTAAAATAAATGCCTGAAAAGCCTTGATATCTTACACGAAACCGTGTATGGTCTTCATAAACGGCAGACTACTATTTGAAGACTGGATGAGGTAAAAATGATTTTGAACGAATTTCGGCCTGAGACTTTAGAGTATATGAACGAGGTAAATGTAGAGTATAGGAAATCATTAGGACAATACTTTACGCCTGAATCCATAAGAGAAAAATTACTCAGCAAACTACCCAAAAAGGGAAGGCCAAAGATTTTAGACCCAGGTTGTGGTACTGGGGAATTTCTGCTAACGGCCAAAGAATACTTTGAAAATCCAGAACTCTACGGATGGGATATAGATGAGAAACTGGTAAGAATATCCCAAAAGTTAGTGCCTGACGCACAGATAGAAAAAACTGATGCGCTTAAGCGGAATGATTATGAAAAATATGATTTCGTAATTGGCAACCCACCCTACTATGAATTCTGCCTAGATAATGAATTGAGGAAAAGATTTGGGGAGGTAATAAATGGACGAGCGAATATATATAGTTTATTTATCTATCAAGGAATAAAATTATTGAAGATTGGGGGGTATTTAGCTTATGTGGTATCCCCATCAATGAATAACGGAGCATACTTTGCTAAGTTAAGAAGTTACATAGTCGAGAATTGTAATATAGAATACTTATCTGTTTTAGATTCCCCCAACTTGTTTGATGGAGCTTTACAATCCGTAATGCTCCTTATTCTTAAAAAAGGGCAAAACAAAGGAGACTACATATTCAAGAAAAATGGTATTTTAATCTTTAGTGAAGAAGTGGATTATCTAGATAAGGCGTTTGAGGGGAAAACAACCCTATCTGAGCTAGGTTATGAAGTGAAGACGGGGAGATTAGTGTGGAATCAAAACAAACATCTTTTGACATATGAGGCTGAAGGGAACGTCCCGCTGATTTGGTCTCATAATGTTACATCTGAGGGACTTAAGCTCGGGAATCATAAAAGACCACAATATGTCGAAATAACGGAGGGTTATGATGTTGGTCCTGCCATCATAGTGAATAGGATTGTTGGAAGGCCAGGTTCAGGTCGCATCAGAGCAACGCTTGTCCCCCAAGGAATGAGGTTTATTGGGGAAAACCACGTAAATGTCATTTTCCTTCCAAAACAAGCAAGATTGATACCAACGGAGAAAACGGCGGATCTAGAGAATATATTAAGGCAATTGAATTCGCCAGAAAAGGTAGGGATTGTCCAGAGTATTACAGGAAATACTCAAATTTCTAAAAATGAGTTAGAAAAGCTCTTCCCTATAATAGATGTTATTTAACTTGTTAATTGTCATCTATTCCAGTTAGGAAAGCGCGTTGGCAATAGGGGCTTATACCTATACCATTAGTAAAGCATGTTTGAATTGTTAAAATTCGTTTGTTACCTGTGTATATTCCATAACCAACATCCGTAATTTTTCTTGCTTCGCATCCTTCTCCTGAAATTATAGAATCATAGATTTTATTCCAGTAAATTTTGACCTCTTTAGGTTGAGCGATTACATTTAATAATCTTCTGGTATCCTCAGTCCCAAATATTACTCTCAAAAATTCGCTTCTTTTGTCAGCGGTGAGTTTATTAAAATTTTCTACACTTTGTTTGACCGATTCAACTTGTACGATATGTCCCCACTGACGCCCTATCTCTTTTATAATGGGATAGTCTCTTTTATGTCTATATATAGTAGCTTTTGATCCCTCTGCCAATGCTTTTATCTTGGGGTTTGTTGATTTTTTTAAGTCCATCCTTATATTATTCCACATGTTTGCTAGGTCTTTATCAATATTGAGCGCCAAATAGGTTGCCATACTGTCGTATCCTAGATTTTTCTGTGTTCCCAAACCTGAACCAACGGTTTTTAGAGAAACCCCTATTTTCTCATTATTATCTAAAATCAAATCTACATCTGACAAAGTGTGCTTCGTCTGGTGATATCGACCAATCCATTCAACATCTTTTATTTTGGTTATCCCTTCTCCCATCAAAAAGTTTATCAGTTTTTCCGATGTGTCTTTTGCTCTCCCCTTTTGTTCGGAAATCCGATATTCGCCATCGACAAAGGCTAGTGCAATCTCCCTTTCTAATTCAGCAACTTCAAGTTGGAAGTTCTTCCCTACCTTATAATGTTTCGCCAATTTATCTGCTATCAGTACTTCAAAGTAGTCCGCTTTAGAACGACTAGATTTCTCTATTCCATTCATATATGTCATTTTATTATTCTACCCCTATCTCTATTATCTATCCTAATGTTGTTTTATATGTTGAGTTTAAGTTGTATGATAATATGTGATATGGGTGATACAGTAAAGCAGTTAGCCATACTAGGTTCAACCGGCTCCATAGGTCAGCAAACACTTGAGGTAGTCCGTGCCTTACCCGACCGGTTTCAGATAGTCGGGCTAGCTGCTGGGAAGAACATTGATTTACTGGCACAGCAGATTGAAGAGTTCAAGCCAAGATTTGTCTATTGCCAGGACAAAAGGGCGGAGGCTCATCTGGCTAACTCAGAATGCGAACTGCTATCGCTAGAAGATATCGCCAGCCATCCTGAGGTAGACACTGTTGTTATTGCTATCTCAGGGACATCAGGGTTAAGCCCGACACTAGCTGCGGTAAAGGCTGGCAAGAATGTTGCCCTAGCCAACAAGGAATCGCTAGTCATGGCCGGCGAGATTATTACCAATGAGGCGAAACTAAATGCTGCCCAGATTCTGCCCATTGATAGTGAGCACAGCGCTATATGGCAATGCCTGAAGGGTGAACCACAGCCAGCAACCAAGCTTATTCTGACTGCTTCCGGAGGTCCCTTCCGCTACTATTCACCACTAGAGCTTCACACGGTTACCGTAAAGCAAGCCCTCAGGCACCCCTCGTGGCAGATGGGAAGAAAGGTCACCATTGACTCAGCTACTCTGATGAACAAAGGTCTTGAGGTAATTGAAGCTCACTGGCTATTCAACATGCCCTTTGACAACATTAAGGTTCTAATCCATCCCCAGAGTATAATACACTCTATGGTAGAATTTGTGGATGGGATAGTTAAAGCCCAGCTAAGCTACCCAGATATGCGATTACCCATTCAATACGCCTTATCTTACCCTGAACGCCTACCCAATCCTCAACTCCCCAGACTTGACTGGAGCAATATTAAAGACCTGACCTTCAAGGAACCAGACTTTAATACCTTTCCCTGCCTCAAATTAGCTATTGAAGCGGGGAAGAAGGGAGGCACCTATCCAGCGGTGCTTTGTGCCGCCGATGAGGTGGCTGTTGAGCTTTTCTTCTCACAACGTATCCCATTTGCCAATATCGCCAAACTTGTAGAGCAGGCTCTGGAAGAGCATAAAGCCACAGCCTGTCCTACTCTGGAGGAAATTATGGCAGCCGACGCCTGGGCAAGAAAGAAAGCTCTACAATTCATCAGCGGAGATAATTGATGACAATACTAATTTCTGTAGTATCGTTCCTCATCACCATCGTGGTGCTTATTCTTGCCCATGAACTGGGGCACTTTATTGCCGCCCGAGCCACCAAGGTCAAAGTGGAGGAGTTTGGCCTTTTTTACCCACCCCGACTATTATCGGTAAAACGCGGTGAGACAACGTATTCACTAAATGCCATCCCACTGGGCGGTTTTACTAAAATGGCTGGCGAAGAAGACCCCGAGGTGTCAGGAAGTCTAGCCAGCAAAAGCATTGGCACCAGAATTCTGGTTCTTGCCGCCGGCTCACTTATGAATTTTCTATTACCTCTACTTTTATTCTCAATCGCCTTCATTGTTCCCCATAGCCTAGTAATTGAGCCGGTAATAGCCAAAGAAGTAGCCCTGGATTCACCAGCGGCCATGGCTGGTATTAGAGCCGGAGATGCCTTCCTTAGCGTAAATGGGAAACCAGTGAGCAACCGTAGTGACCTGTCCCGCTATGTCCGGCTCAATCTGGGCAAGGAAACTACCATGCTTGTCCAACACAGTGATTTAACCACGGAGAGTATTCAGTTAATACCCCGATGGAGACCACCAGAAGGTCAGGGAGCGATTGGCATTGATTTCGACATTGCGGCTGCCCGGTTAAATCAAGCCATCATTAGCCAACACTATCCCTTCTGGAAAGCAATACCCCTGGGAGTAGGTGCCTGTATAGAGACCTTCGTTTTATTCAAGAATGAGATAGTCAGTATGATTATTGGAGTAGTACCTATAATATTAACAGGCCCAATAGGAATTGCCCAAATCACTGGAGAGGTAGCTAAGGCTGGGATTAGCCCGCTACTTGAATTTGCCGCCTTTATCAGCATAAACCTAGCTATAGTCAATTTATTCCCAATCCCTGCCCTAGATGGTGGCAGGATTGTATTTGTTCTGCTGGAGTGGGTGCGTCGAGGCAAGCGCATCTCGCCAAAGACCGAGGGGCTGATGCACCTTATCGGCTTCGCTATGCTAATAGGAGTAATCCTGATAATCACCTACCAGGACATTATCCGTATAATAAGTGGTGAAAGCCTAATCCCCTAAGAGAGTTAAAGAGAGGCTTCGCCGCTAAATATGATTAAGGGAGTTTTAGAGGGACGAAGTCCCTCTGCCACAACCTCCCCCTCTCCTTTGAAGGAGAGGGGGATTAAGGGGGTGAGGTAGAGAAATAATCCCATGAATCCTCGTAGAACTAGTAAGCCTATTCAAATTGGTGGTGTAACTATCGGGGGCACCGCTCCTATCGTGGTGCAATCTATGACCAAGACAGATACTCGTGATGTTATGTCGACTACTGCTCAAATCAAGGAGCTTGAGGATTGTGGCTGTGAGCTGGTGCGAGTGGCTGTGCCTGATAGTCAGGCAGCTCAGGCAATATCAGCCATAAAAAGAGGCATTTCCATACCTATAATTGCTGATATTCACTTTGATTATCGGCTGGCTTTAGCGACACTGAAGGCTGGTGCTGATGGACTGCGGTTAAATCCAGGCAATATCAGTGACCCGGAAAAGGTTAAGACTGTAGTCCAAACAGCTAAAGAAAGGAGTATCCCCATCCGCATCGGGGTCAATGCCGGCAGCCTGCCCAAGACAGCAAATCCTCAATTAACCATTGCTCAGCAGATGGTTGAAGCTGCTTTAGAACAGATAAAGCTGCTGGAAAGCCTTGACTTTGACCTGATTAAGGTCTCCCTTAAAGCCTTTGATGTACCGACTACTATTGAAGCCTATCAGGACATTGCTCAGAAGATACCCTATCCGTTGCACATCGGCATTACTGAAGCTGGCACACCGAGGACAGGCATTATCCGCAGCACCGTAGGCATCAGCACCCTGCTCTACCTGGGCATTGGCGATACTATCCGGGTCTCCCTGACCGCTCACCCCAGGGAAGAGGTAATTGCTGGCTATGAAATCCTGAAGAGCCTGAACCTGCGCCAGCACGGCCCAATACTGGTCAGCTGTCCTTCTTGCGGAAGGACTGAGGTTGATATTGTCAAACTGGCTGAGGCAGTAGAAAAAGAGCTACTGAATATTGACAAGCCAATAAAGGTGGCAGTGATGGGCTGTGTAGTCAATGGACCTGGCGAAGCCAAAGACGCCGATATTGGCATCGCCTGCGGCAAAGGCAAAGCCGTCCTCTTCAAAAAAGGACAGAAGATTGGGGTGGTTGAGGAAAAGGATTTTCTAACGGCACTAATGGCAGAGGTGGAGAGGTTTTAGCTATGGGAGACGGAACAAGAGAAAATCCCTACACTCGCGAAGATGTACTCAGACTGATAAAGGAAAATGGAGGAAAAGCTGAGGGGCTTGACCTTTCAGGGAAAGCATTTGAGCAAGGCATTGACCTGCGTGGACTTAACCTTAAAGGGATTATCCTTAATAGAACGTTCTTTCCAACCACGACTCCTCGGATCGACGACTTTCGGGCAACTATGCGGCCAGCCCAGCTCCAAGGGGCTAACCTGACGCAGGCTCAGCTTCAAAAAGCTGATTTAGCCCTTGCTCAATTACGGGGAGCCATTTTAGAGTCGGCCCAGCTTCAGGAGGCTCATTTGCTATCGGCTAATTTGCAAGGGGCTTCATTACGGTGGGCTCAATTACAGGGTGCTTCTTTATATGAAGCTCAGCTTCAAGGAGCAGACCTACATGGAGCCAAGCTTGAGGGTGCTTCCTTACATGAAGCAAAATTCTCTCCCAATACTAGATTAGAAGGTGCATATTGGGAAAAGTACATTCTGGGCGAAGAGAAAGAAGGTATATTTGATTGGGCAGTAGATGCTTATCGCCAACTCAAAACCTGGTACACCAATGCTGGTATGTATGAGATTGCAGGGGAGTTTTTCTTTAGGGAGATGACAGCCAGGAGAAAAGAGTTCTGGTGGGGCCGTATAAAAGGTAAGCCTTTTAGCCAGTTGTTCCATCCCTTCAAGCCGAAGGAACTATTAAGAGCCATTTTCCCTAGAAAACCACTCCACTGGGCATGGTCAATCCTTTTGAATATGTTCTGCGGATATGGAGAAAGACCAATAAGGGTTATCGGATGGGCAGCGTCAGTTACATTAGGCTTAGCACTTGTATATTTTCTTATTGGCTCAGTGTGGGAATGGTCAGCTTTTTGGAATTCTCTTTATTTTAGCGCCGTGTCTTTTACTGCTCTAGGTTATGGTGAATGGGTAAAAGAGACCATGACTAACGACTGGATAAGGGGAATCGGTGCCTTTGAGTCTTTTATCGGGGTTTTCAGTATAGCACTATTTCTAGTAACCTTTGTTAGAAAAATGACAAGGTAAAAGGAGAGTCAAGGAGAGGCTTCGCCCCTCTTATAAAATCCATCCCCTTGTCCCCTTCCCTTATCAAGGGAAGGGGCGTGTAGCGGAGAGAGGGGGCAATGCCCCTTCTCTCCGCTCTCTTCCCCCTCTCCAAAAGAGGTAGAAGCAGTCTTCGCATGAAGGGGGATACAGGGGGTGAGGTAGATACAAAATAAAAGCAAGACCTATATAGAACTGGAGCCGGAACTGGACGCCTGCGTGGAAACGCAGGCAAAGAGACAGTATAACCAGATTCAAAGGGAGCTTCTCAAGGGGAACGACAAGAGTGAGCTTGCCGAGAAGCTTGAAACTCTGAGGCTTTTTCTTGAGTCGGCTGATTTCAACAAACTGCGTAGTGAATCGGAAAAACACCTCATTGAAGGCAAAAAGGTCAAATTCATATTGCACTTGGTAAAAGGAAAGCCAAAGTATAAAATGAAAATAATTTAGGGATTGCTATCCTTGCGGGGCTACGTTATTATAAATGATTGTAAATCAATACACCGCCTGAAGGACAAAAATGCGTATATCAAAGCTATTCGGCAAGACCCGAAGAGAGATACCAGCCGAGGCGGACACCGTTAGTCACCAGCTATTAGTGAGAGCCGGGATGATACATCAGGTGGCCGCCGGGGTTTATTCTTACCTGCCCTTAGCCTGGAGAGTGCTCAAGAAGATAGAGAATATAATTCGCGAGGAGATGGATAAAGCCGGGGGACAGGAACTAATGATGCCGGCTCTCCAGCCTCTGGAGCTGTGGCAGGAAACGGGACGAGACCTAGCCTTTGGCAAGGGACTGTTTACCCTGTCTGACCGCCGAGACCGCAAGTTAGCCCTCGGGCCAACCCACGAAGAGGTCATTACCGAACTGGTAAGATATAATGTGCAGAGCTACCGTGACCTGCCCCTTCTGCTGTATCAAATCCAGACCAAGTTCCGTGACGAGCCTCGCCCAAGAGCCGGATTGATTAGAGTCCGCGAGTTCACCATGAAGGACCTCTATAGCTTTGATACCGATGAAGAAGGTCTAAACCAGAGCTATGATAAGATGCTCCAGGCATACCGGAATATCTATGCCCGCTGTGGTCTGCCTACGTTACTAGTTGAAGCTGATAGCGGCGCCATCGGGGGCAAGGAGTCCCACGAATTTATGCTTATCACCGATTCCGGCGAAGATGAAATTATCCATTGCCCCGATTGTAAATATGTAGCCAACACCGATAAGGCTGAGAGCATTAAGGACAAGATAAAAGGCGGCGAGCCACTACCGGTAGAAGAGGTCAAAACACCAGGTATGGCTACTATTGAAGAGGTGTCAAGTTTCTTGAAGGTGCCCCAAAATCGTACCCTCAAAGCAGTGTTCTACATCGCCGATGGCAAGTTAATCTTCGTGGTTATTAGAGGCGACCTTGAGGTGAACGAAATAAAACTTAAAAACGCCCTGGGCTGTACTGAGCTCCGCATGGCCACCGAAGTCGAGGTAACAGAAGCCGGAATAGTAGCCGGCGCCGCCTCCCCAATAGGCATTAGTGGCATCAAAGTCATTGCCGATGACTCCATAACCTCAGCAACAAACCTTGTCGCCGGTGCCAATAAACCTGATACTCACCTGAAAAACGTCAACTACCCGAGGGATTTCAAGGTTGACCTCATGACCGATATAGCCCGAGCCCGTGCCGGCGATGGATGCCCCAAGTGCGGAGGTAAATTACTGTCCATCCATGGCATTGAAGTAGGGCACACGTTCAAGCTTGGCACTTTCATCAGCCAGAAACTAGGCGCTACTTTTATTGATGCCGATGGTGTGTCCCACCCTATTGTCATGGGGTCTTATGGCATTGGTCTGGGCAGGTTGCTGGCGGCGGCTATAGAGCAGAAGCATGATGACAAGGGCATTATCTGGCCATTAGCTATCGCCCCTTACCACATCTATCTC